>ERZ1292645.79-Hain-H14-02um-R2-79-length-43805-cov-21_pt1 | contig 43805 bp, 61 predicted proteins | sample MGYA00564401_ERZ1292645 | MGnify/ENA primary metagenome ERZ1292645 (study PRJEB36523, sample SAMEA6512644) | groundwater metagenome | collected 2019-01-09 | study: AquaDiva: Metagenomics assemblies of 32 groundwater samples | reverse complement strand
CCCTGTCCTTGGGGTCGATGGCATAGTCTCTGGTTATCTTGAGGAACTCCAGCATCGTGCCGTTAAGTAGACTGGTGACATGAGGCACACCATCCCACTCGTGGCTAGTATCAGCAATCACCCTGAGTGTGGCCCTTGTCAGGCAGCGTTGCTCCAACCTACAAGCCTGTAGGCAAGCTCCAATACCAACGCTCTCTTTGTCTGGGCATCTGAATTGTGTCAAAGGCATCTTAGCTATCCTCCTAGCTTATCTATACGCCCACAACGGACGCATATATAATGGCCTCCGGTGCCATCTTTCATGTCTTTATCAGTCCAGTAGTGTGCATCTCTATGAGATAGCAGACACCATAGGAAACTAAGCCTATTGTGTCTCTGTCTAATTTTCTTTACCATTCGAGACTCTGTTACCTCATCCATCTCTATGACTTTTTCTCCACCAATTAGCCTAACTATGTTTAGTGGCATGTTCTTCCTCCGGCTCAAACTTCTCCAACTCCTCCGCCCTTGCAGCAGTCCTCCCTCCACTCACAGTCTCCACAACCCACCGCCGTCCATTAGCGATAGACTCCAGCAACATCACTGGTTGCTCCTTCCTACCGATGCTTGGATTGCCAAGCCAAATGGCCAGATCATACTGGGCTAGCTCCTGTGTGTTGTCCATGACCACCTCCTCCATACATGATATGTACATGAGGCCAGCACTACTATTCACCTAACACCGCACCAAACAGCCGTTTGTAGCATACCAGCTACTATTCAGATGGATTGATGTGGTTGACGGGCAAGCCAACCTGGGCCTCCTTTCATTTATTCGGCTGGCCTCATGGGTTCATGGACAGGAGTTGAACCTGCTTGGTGCCCGGTAATAGACACCTTTCACCCGACTCCGACCGGCCCCATGAACAGTCAGCGCTATTTCTGCTCCTTGCTCCGCATACTCCTTGTTATTCTCCCCTTCGAGCCTATCTTGGAGAAGTGCTCCACTCCATACTTCTCCTTGACCGCATTGCCGCCTGTCTGCCCAATGCCCACATAGTAGTCCTGCCCTCTGCTTGCCTTGAGCGCAGCACCACCCTTCTTACCAATCTCGGAGAAAAACGCTACACCACGCCGCTTCTTGACCGTATCACCACCCATCTTGCCAATCCTGGCGTAGAACTCTGGCCCATACATGTCTCTGACCCTTGTACCTCCTCTCTTCCCAGCCTCTGAAACCGTCATCTCCTTGTGCTCTGTCATAACTCTCTCCTTCCTAGCCCTGCAAGGCCAGCACTCCGGCCTCAGTAAGTGTGTAGAGACCAGCATCATCCTTGCTAGCAAGGCCCTTAGCAATCACCTCAGCAAACCATGTCCTGTTGAGGATCCGAGTGGTCAGCGCTGAATCTCCTTTGACCGTAGGAAGCCTCAATGCCTCCATATTAAACTGCTGCTCGGTCCTGCCATTGAGCAGCAGTATAAGCTGGTGCTCCGCGGAGATGCTCGCCTTAGCCCCATCCTCTGCCACTGCTGATGCTCTGTCCATTCCAACGACCTCCCAACACAGGGTGGGCCCTTTCTTCTCCTTCCCATCCTCATCCTTACCCTGGTACATCACGTGGGATACCATCTTCAGGTGCATCCTTCTCCCGGTGACGTCCCCAAACTTCTCGTTCTCTGCGAGGAGCTTTGCCAAAGAGTTTGAGAAGATAACCCACCGACTCTGTTTAGACTCCGAGTATGCGATGGATATGTCCTTATTGGGGAATGGCCACGGCTCTGAGGACGCTATCACCTCCACCTCTGTAAAGTGCATCACCACGTTGCTTCGACCAGTCGCCACGTTATTGAACGTGGCTGCGACTATATCGAAGGCTTCCTCTGGTGGCCTAAGCTTGTCTCCAAACCTACCCTTAAACTCTGTGACAGGATCCGCGAACCTGTCCACAAAACCCCTGATCTTGATCTGGTTCCGAAGGTCATCCATTGCACTTGTGCTCACCTTGCCTCTTCTCCTTTCATTTTATTTTGGCTGTGAGCAGACGACTGGTTGCTGGTTGCTTGACTGGCACCACCTCGCTTTCTGCTGTAGAGTTTATTAGCTTGTTGCTATTTATACTATCCATTATAAAACATACCCCTATAATAACTTAATAACCCTGGTAACCGATAACTTACCTAAATCTGTCTAGATTTATTACGGTTATCAAAGTTACTAAGTAACTGCGGTTATCACAGTTACGAGTAACTGGGTTACTACAGTTATCACTATATATTGGGAAGTATCCTTACGTGCATCAGCTTGAATGTACGAGTGCTTACACATGTATACTCACCACACGAGACCTAATGTCTTGTATAGTATACTTGCCATCCACTACACCCAATGTGCCCGCATTAGCCATCTTCCACATCAATTGCTTTATATTATCATATGGCTTACCAAGCTGCTCAGATACGTCTTTCGGAGAGAGGCTTTTGTCCCCACCACTTAGTAAATCAATTATCTCCTTGCGCTCCATGCTCACCCGGCGCCCATCTGTATCATCTATTAGTATCCAGTTAGGATACTCCAAGCGCAGCGCCTTTTGATGATCCTCCCCACCTCTTCCTATCACCCACAGCACACCATTATTCTGCCCGCGTGTGCGTCTTAGCACCAGCACCGAATCACAGGATGCTGTCAGCCCGTGGCTACCAGAAACCTCCTCCAACACATCATCAGAATCCATCTTTCTATTATGGTGAATTCCCATAATACTCATATGATACTTATGTGCCAGGTCACTCAGCGGAGCAAATGCCTCATAATCCGAATCATACAAGGTCTTACCTAACTTACTTTCCGGCCTTATCCTCTTGATTGTATCCACGACCACAAGCACCGGGTTGTGTGCGGTATGAACCCAGCTCTCAATGAGGTCTATGCCTCCATGATCGGCAGGCAGACATGTCCACGCAAAGTCCAAACACTTAGGCACTTCGGCACCGTTAAGCATCTGGGATAACCTACCTTGTGTACGGCGCTTACCATCTTCTAGTGCCATATACAACACACTACCTTGGGCTACTTTGGGGCCACCCAGTGCCTGTCCACCAGATGCTACCGCTATTGAGATATTGAGAGCCAGCAGTGTTTTACCTTTCTTAGGTCCTGCCACAAGTATTGAGCTGCCCTCTGGGATGACTCCAGGCACTAGGTCTCTGGGCATGGGGAATGTTAGGCCCATAAGCTCCTGGGCACTTGTTATCCAGGAGCCTTGACTGTTACCAAGCGTATGGATCATACTAGCTAGACCTGAACTAGCTTATCAGTTAGTTCCTTCACTTCTATCAGAAGTAGTCTCTTAATCTCATTCTCATGTATGCGCCAACCAGCGCACCTACTACCAATCCGCACACCCTTTATGCGTCCCTGTCGTAGCCATATAGTTATCGTCGCCGGGCTTACACTCAGTATACTGGCTGCCTCCTTGCTGGTTAGGTATCTACCAATAGGCATTGTACATCTCCTGTATAAGTATGTGCTCACAGTATAGCACATCTATGCAGAAATGTCAAGCTATCTGTCTGACAGATACCACCTCCAGTCTCCTTAACCACTTCCATACAGTAACATGACTCACTCCCAGCCTCTTTGCCACCTGCCTTGGGGAGCCTCTGGTTATCAGCACCTCCACAGGCTCCCCGTGTCTAAGCTCCAGGTACCTCATAAACGGTGTCTTGGTTTTGTTTTGCATTAGGTTTCTCTTTCTACGGTACGCGCGCGTCTAGAGTTCCAGCAGTTCCAGCGTCTTCACCGCGTCAGGTTCCAGCCCAAACCGGATCATTGTCTTTGTTACTATGTGGATGTCATCTGATAGCCAGCCGATTACCGTAGCTTTATCCTCCGCCTCTTCCGCCGAGGTTAAAGCGCGCTTCAATGTGGCAAGTATGGCTTCTAGCTTGGCTGCTTGATGGCTATCCATGTCGTTATCCCTCCGACCGGCATCTATGGTCACACTGTACCAGGTAATAGCCCTGCCCCAGGCTAGCCTCAAAGTGTATGATGCCCTCCTCCGGAACCTCACACACCTCACAGTCTCCGTCAAGGGCAGTGGCTATCTCAATGCCCCTGAGGAGGTCCAGGGCCTCCTCAACACCGTTCAGACTCTCCGGGTCAATGCCAGCTTCTCGTAGCTGGATGTCAAGGTCACTCATGTGGCTCATGGCTAATCCTCCTTAACCAACATGTCCGTGCTAAGATGACAACAGGAACAAAGCCAGAGTGTCCGGTCACCGCGCTGGTACTTCTTGACCAGGTAGTCGCCTGGGCACTTTCCTGCCTCATGTGACATGGTCTTGTATTCCTCTGGTAGATACCAGGCTTTGAGCAATGATATAGTGACAACACTTGGACACTCACAGCGATGGTGTGTGTTCTCCTGGCACAGTGTGCTGCTCTCCTGGCTCAGATGTTCCATCTCAGTTAGCCTTCGACCTGGCTTCATCCTCAAGCCATACTGCAAAGTCCAGAGCACCAAGGCCATATGCCTTCTTGCACATCATTGCTATCTCCTTGACCGCATCCCCAATCTGCCTGAGGAAACAGTCCTGGCAAAGGAACTCCGCAGCAGGATGGTACTTGCCTTCATCGCACCCTGGATTCCTGCACGCCGTGCTCTTGTTGAACGTGTCCATGTCTCTCCTCCTAACTCTTGATTCTACCTGTCATATACAGGTATCTAGCAAACAGTAGCCGCTCCGGATTGATACCTAGCTGTATCGCCTCCTTCCATAACGTGCCGCTAATCGGGGGTGATGGCAGTTTGACCGGGGCCGTAGACCAGTTCATGGTCATCCTCCTTCAACCTATATGGCAACTGCCCTGCGTGATTGAACACCCACCGTCTATCCTGTCTGGTAAACAGTGAGTAGCGGCGTAGGTGACAACGACACCGCATAGCCTCAGCCATAGCATTGTCATTGCCTGTCCTGCACACAATCACGTCCCATCCATACTGCACCACCATCGGCTTGCCGGCATTGTACGACAGGTAGCAAGCCTCATACCCCGCATACTTGCATTCGTCCAGCTCACCATCCTCATACAGCAATGAGACGCTGCGGAGGTGGTAAATAGACATGCCTCCTGCCCTTTTACCGGCCAATTCCCAGTCCGCGTTCGTGGCCACCGTGTCAAGGCAATCAGCAAGCTCTTGCCCCGCTTGTCTTGACAGTGGTCGGGGCTCCAGACCAGTTAGCTGTAATGTTTTCATGGCTCACTCCATCATCAGCCCTACCACTATGGCATAGAGCAGCATCAGCAGCCACACTATTACCAGTACGGCGCCGATTAGGTTCAGCATGTCGAGGAACATGTTACACCTCCCTCCGAAGTGGGATACCCTTGAAATGCCGTTTCTTGTATCCCCACTCTCTTATCATCATCCGCCTTTCCTCAGCATCATCGCACTTGCAGGAACCATCATCCCGGTAGTGGGATGACTCCATGATCCAGTAGGGACATGCCAGTATGCTGGATCGTGCAATGCTCCTGGTGTCGGTAACCACTCCATCCGAACCAATGGTACAGAACTGGACCATGCGTTCGTCGGTCATGTCAACCTCCTTCTTGCCGGTACCGCCCCCGGCCGGGCTAATCCTCACTGCTATACCTTGCCACATGCTCCTTAATCCACCCAACCGGGTCTCGGAGCAACGGGTCACTAAAGTGGATGCTGCCTAACCAAAGATCCTCAGGCTTAGCACCTAACCTATCCCTGCACCGCTCCTCATCCGCATAGTCAGGATCCCACGCCCCGGTGCACTTTGGCTGCAACGCATAGCATGCGTAGATGCCAATATGCCTGGTAACCTCCGGCCTTGCAATACTGGTGATTAGCTCCGCCAGTACCAAAGGCTCCGTAGATATATCCCAACTGATGATTGCTCCTGCATTATTGTTATAATTGCCCAGGTTCACATATGGCGATATGATAACCGGTCGCCTGGCTATCATTGCCATCGCAAACGCCGTTAGCGTAACGCCGCGCTTGACTAGCTGGCTTTCACCTATACCAGCACTTGACGTAACCCCAACCCAGACCCTCAACGGTGTCTGGTCCGACCGTATGAACTCCCTGACCATCATATGCTCCGGGTCACCTGCCAGATACGCCGGCACATCCGGGAAGTACCCGACCACGGAGTGTGACCAGACCTGCTGCTCTACCTCTATCGACTCACCAAACTGCGCCAACAGCGCACGGGCCTGGTCGATGTTAGTGTCGTCAGGACTGTCTAGTAGCTGCAGTCCGCGCCGTGCTGTAGCTACATCACCAAAGCATAGATCATCCCTAAGGGGTACGTCTTGCTGTATGGATTCCAACCATGCCTTATAGGCAGTAGTGGAATCAAAGTGCATCTGCCGCAGTCTACCCTGCACGCTATTGCCCTGCTGCCACCTATCATCCTGCATGGCACCAGTCCTCCGCAGCCCTACCTACATTTGCCCAGGCACTATGCTGGCGATAGCGGCCAAAGATAGCTTCCAGCACTTCGACCCTGGAGCATCCCCCAGCCAGCAACTGCCCGCCCTTGATACTAGCACGCGGCGACACAACAATCTGTGCACCGGCCTCAAACACCTTCCTACGCACTGCCTGTACAACATCAGTCCAGGTATCATCCAATGACAAGGCGCGTTCAAGTGCTTCATCATATGGCCACATCACCGTCACAAACCGGTCCAGAAACGCGGCATCCAACCGTGCCCTGCCAACATAGTTTGCATCGCCACCGAACCCATATGTATTAGCAGCACACACCACATAGCAGTCTGGATGCCGTGTGACTATGCCATCTGGGAATGACGCCCAACCATTAGCAGTCGCAGCATTAATCTCTAGTAGCGCGGCCGGCGAAGAGGCGTCGCATTCGTCCAGTAGTATCACCCCACCGCTCTCATAGACACGCCTAAAGCTAGTATCCCGGTAGGTGCCTACTGCATCCCGGTACCCAACCAACTTATACGGTGTATCAATAGCACCATGAAATTCAAACGGTAGCCCCAGCATATTAGCAAGCTGGTGCGCCGCGGTTGTCTTACCAGACCCAGCAGGCCCGGTCAACCACACATTCCGGTCGCCGCCTGTGAGACCGGCTACAATGCGGATTAGCTGTGGTAGCTTGCTATGGTAGCTGCCTGTTAGACTCCTGGTCTCTCCGCCCTGCTTGATGTCGATGATAATGCGCCTGGGGGTACGGTTTTCCAGTTCTGTGACTTTCTCAGTGAGACGCTGGATAATAGCCAGGTGCTGGGCCTCAACCTGGTCAAACTTCCTAGCCATTGCCATCATGGAATCTGATAGTCCCTGCAGATCACCGGTGATCTTACCGAGCCCGGCATCATCCTTGCCTGTTTGGACTATGTCTTGTCCATTACTACGTTGCTCACTGTGCTGTTCACTGTGTTGTGTCAGGTCGCCCAGTGAGAATCCATGACCTAGTCCATCGTCACGGGGCGGTGCACAGGCGACATGATATGCCTTGCGCCCAGCCCTATCATACTCTATAGTTGTACGTTCAGGTATAGGGCCAAAGCATCTGGCACACACACCACGGAACTTGCTTTGCATCAGCACCTGATGCCTACCTCCTGTACCGCAAGCTTGCTTGCCCGCTAGTTTTTGCTCTTGCTTGAGTCTAGCACGAATCGTTAACTTTGTCAACACATTTTGCTTAAATTGCATAAAGATAGCAAAATATAAACTTACATCTGCATTGCTGCCGACCAAAGAAAAGGGCCAGAAGACCGATGCTCCTGGCCCTTAGCTGGTGTGCTAGACTACTATCCTACCCGGTCCAGAATGTCCATGATGTTGGATTCCGCCAGGGTCATGTTTTCCCTGGCAATGCCTGACAATTGGAAGCGTATCTGGGCCAACTTGTCCCTAGCCTTTACCAGCCTGTTATAAGCCTTTGCCAACCTGTTCTTGTCTCCTTGTGAACACACCGCATATGCCTCCTATGCTGGTTTAGACCTTACCCAGCCGGTCTATCGGTGCCCGGCTACACAATCAAGCATAGCCGGGCCGAACTACTACCGTGGATACCCTGCGACCTTCTTCGCAGCCAGCCGGCGTAGCTGCACGTACAGGAAAATCGCACCTCTTGCCTTGGCCGCCGAACCATTGTAGCGGCCTTCCGCTATAGCCGCAGACACCTTGAGTGCAGATTCCGCTTCGTCCTCAAGCCTCTCCTCCGGGGTCGTGTTCGCCTCCCAGTCAGCCGACACCGGCCGTTGGACCACCACTGCCTTTTCAGCACCTTCTACTGCTACCTTCTTCACTCCTTTCTTCGCGGCCCTAGCAGCCGCAGCCGGATAGCTGATTGACACCAGGCCCTTGCCTGTGTCTTCGCCTTCCAGAACATAGTGAACGCTAAACTTGTTCGCACCTGCGGCCGCGAGTGCCTTGAGTGTCTCCGCCGTTAGCACCGGAAAGTAAAGACTGGTTTGCATCTCGGCCTGCAATGTTGCCCTATACTCTCCCGTGTGCTTCTCTTTGGCCGCCGCTATCTTAGCGGCCATCCCTGCCGACTGGGCGGCGGTGTACTTCGAGTATGCGGCTGCGTATGCAACTGTGTCCTCGAAACTGAGTGCTTCGACCTCCTCGTTGGTCAGTACCTGAAACTGGGCTCCGGTGTCCTCCGACATTGATCTACTCCTCTCCTTGATCGAACATTTCATTTTGTTCGTCGAGAGCATCATATCAGGCCAGAAACGACTTGTCAAGGTCTTCGCGGCGACTTTTCATATCTCTGAAAAGATAGCACCAACTCTCATAAACCTCCAGCCCGGTGGCCTGAGCAAGGTGCTAAATAATTTACAGCAGTAACCTTATTGATAGCACCAAACCGATAAACTATTACTACTTGACAAACAGCAGATACTTGACAAATAGTTTAAACTATGCTATAATAGCCACCAACAGCCGGCCAACATAGAACTAACCAAAGAGATGCTCGCCGACCGGAGAGATGCCCTACGCTTATAGGAGCCGAAGATGGAACAGTGTTTGGCGCCAATGCCCAGCCTGAGGCTGATGCCCAGCCTGATGCCCAACGCCATGCTCTCTTCTAACGCCGTGCTTTCTCTGGTGCCGGCGCCGTGTCAAGGTGCCATCGCTATGCAAGGTGCCGGGGTACCGCCGGAGCACGTTCGCTCGTGCGCGCGAGGCCGAGGGATGTTCCATCCCCCACGCCAATTCCACCAATCCTCTCCAAACCCTCCAAAGCTCTCCATGCCTGGCAGAGCTCTCCATACTGGGCCGGCCCTCCAACCCGGCGCTCCCCGGAAACCACGGCGCAATTTCAGGGCAGAGTTGGGTGAGTAATATGAAGGTGAGGTTATAACATGCGCCTTCCGGGAGAATATGCCATCACCGCCGAGAAGCTGGGTGTTCAGAGCGGGGTTTTGGAGCCTGATGATGATAGTGGTCAGAGGTTTGATCTAGAAGGTAATATTCTGGATGAGTACGACCCTGGCACCAAAGATGGCCCTGACAGTAAGAAGGCACGGAGGATGTTGGCGCGGGGCAAGGCAGGAGTGTCGATGCCAGAGGCGCAGATGTTAATTAAGCGGGGCAACCAGCAGAGAAAGTTGCTGATGGCTTACGCCAGATGTGGCAGTATTTCTAAAGCCTGGGCGCAGGCCGAGGTGTCGGCTCCTAACCACTACAAGTGGCTAAAAGAGGATCCAAGCTACAGGGAGGTATTTCAAGAGGCTCAGGACCAGGTCGGCGATATGCTGGAGGACGTGGCTATTGGCCGGGCTGTGGATGGGATAGAAAGACCGGTGTTTTATCAGGGCGAGGTGTGTGGGTATGTCAGGGAGTACAGCGATGGGCTATTGAAGTTCCTCTTGAAGGGTGCCAAGCCACATAAGTACCAGGACCGTATTGACCTCACGAGTAGAGGGCATAGCCTTAATATAATCATTGATGGCGAGGCTTTGGTGCTAGGAGAGCCAAAGGAATTGGCTGCTGCGATGGAGTTGGCCGCGGGAGACACCGAGGCTTATGTGGATGGTGAGTATGTGGGCGAGGAAGATGGCGGCAGCGAGGACATAGATGACTCCGACACTTAGCCCGGTAGCCGCCAAGCGACAAACCTGGCAAGCTCAGCCCCGGCAACGGGTCTTTTTGCTACGGCAAGAGGATGAGGTGTTGTATGGTGGAGCTGCCGGTGGCGGGAAGAGCGATACCCTTATCATCTGGCTCATCACCCGTGCAACTAACTTCCCTGGTAGTCGTGGCATCTATTTCCGCCGCACATATGCGGACTTGGCTCGTGCTGAGGCAGCGTTAGATAGGAGCAAGGAGCTACTGCATGGTATAGCCAAGTACGATGAGCAGGATCATCGTTGGTCATTCTCCAACGGCAGCACCGTGGACTTTGGCTACCTAGAACATGAGGACGACAAGTACAGATACTCCTCCGCGCAGTATGATAGTGTGGTGTTTGATGAGCTGACCCAGTTTGCGGAGAGCCAGTATCTGTTTTTGTTGTCTAGAAATAGGGCCACGCAGGATGGCATTAGGGCTCTTATCCGTGCGGCGACCAATCCTGGGGGCATTGGCCATGACTGGGTAAAGCGCCGGTTTATTGATAACAAGCAGCCGGAGGTTGCGTTTGACCTGCCGAAGGTCGGCGGTCAGCTAAAGGCCAGAATCGGCTGCTTCATCCCCGCAAGGCTACAGGACAACAAGGTGCTGATGGACCGAGACCCTTACTACTGGGACAAGCTGCTGGCGTTGCCGGAGGACCAGCGCAAGGCACTTGCTTATGGAGACTGGAACCTCTTCACCGGGCAGTATTTTAAGGAGTGGAGTGAGGATAAGCATGTATGCAAGGTGTTTGACATTCCAAAGACCTGGACCCACTGGATCGCTGTAGACTATGGGTTTGCCGAGCCCTTCTGCTGTCTTTGGTTTGCCCGTGACCCTGCGGATAAGTACCAGGTTTATGTTTACAGGGAGGCTTATGCGGCAGGGCTAAGGGATGAGGAACAAGCAAGGATGATTGTAGAGGCAAGTGCTGGAGAGCGAATCGTGGCTGCGGTTGGTGATCCAAGCATGTTCAACCGGCGCTCTGAGCAGGGCAAGCCGAGCATAGCTACCGTGTATCATGCTAACAAGGTCAAGCTGCTACCTGCGAGTAATGAGCGCATTGCTGGTTGGGCAACGGTTCGCAGGGCATTGGCTTGTAGTGGTGACGATAAGCAGCCTGGTGAGCAGAAGCCAAGGTTACAGGTGCTAGAGGGCCGGGCGCCAAACCTCTGTCGGACACTCCCGGCGATGATAAGTGACCCGCTGGATAGTGAAGACCTGGCAGATAAGATCAAGAGCACCAAGACTGAGGACCATGCGGTGGACACTCTGAGGTATGGGTTGATGCTGGAGTCCATGCCGGAGAGACAGCAACGGAAGCTGATGGGGTTTGAGGTGCAGAGTTAGTCGTGGCCAAGAAGTTCGCCGCCGAGTATACAGCGGAGGAGATAGCTTCCCTCTACCAACAGCGCCAGGCTGATGGTGATGAAGCCCGCCTGCGAGGCATCATTGCCAAGTTCCGGGCTCTGTGTAGGTTGGAGCATGAGGTCAGTATCCCCGGCGAGTACAAGGCTATTAGCAGGGAGGTGAGAACACCATTCATCAGAGACTCCTGGCATCGTATAGCTAGCAGCTTGGTGGCCAAGCCCCCGGTGCCTCATTGTGAGCCCAAGGACAAGGCTAATGAAGAGTACCGCAGAGCTGCTAACATCGCCGAGCGCTGGGACTCTGCCATGATAGAGCGCCTGAACAAGGAGATGCAAACTGACCTGCAGTTTAACCTCACCGCGCAGCATGTCAGGGATGGTGAGAGCATCTTGAAGGTAGTGCACAGACCAGATGCCTGGGCCAACTTCCCTACCGGCAAGAGCACCGAGGAGCAGGATGCATGGAAACACGGCGCTGACTTTCCAATTGCCTGGCGAAGTGTGGATCGTTTGCAGGTGCTGTATGAGGGCGGGGAGTATGGGGATGAATGGATCCTAGAGTACGGGGAGTATGTGAGGCCGTACCTGAAGAAGCGCTATAAGATGGTGGATGGCTACGGTGGTAGCCTGGTGAATCCTGGAGCCATGTTGGATGGCAAGGGATTCCCAGAGGGCTTGCTTAAGGCCAGCCAAGGCCGCAGCGTCAAGATAGAGTTTCTGACCACCGACGAGTGGCATGTACTGATAGATGGCAGTGAGGCCCCGGGGTTTCCTAAGCGCAATCCATATGCGCCCCACCTCAACTATTTCAGAGCCCCGGCTTATGATGGTGAATCCCTACTCTATAGCCTGCTGTTTCTGGTGCCCAGGATGGACGAACTACTGACGATGAAGCTTAACTGGGGTGTGTTAGGGGCATATCCCAACCCGGTGGTAGAGACTGAAGCCAGCACGCTGTTGCAAGGCCTTGACCCTCAGGGCATAGGCACCGCAGTTGGCCCCAGCACCGACACTGATGCGGCGAAGCCAAAGGTAATATGGAAGCCAGGCAAAGCAATTGAGTTGCCGGTCGGGCAGAAGCTTAGCTTTCTGGTTCCCCCGCCAGTAGGCAAGGACCTCAATGAGCTGGCCATCCTGCTAAAGAGCCTCATTGATATAGCTGGTGTACCAAGCATCATGAGGGGAGGTCCTGCGGAATCAGGGTATCTGGCCAGCCAGATGCGAGCCGCCGCCGAGATGGCATACAAGATCAGCATGTTGTCGTTGCAGAGGCAACAGGAGAAGGCACTGGAGTTCTGCCATTGGCTGGTAGCACATAAAGTCAAGCAGACGGTGTATGTGGAGGGGTGGAGTGAGAGTGGTAAGAATGGTAAGCAGGAGAAGGATGCTAAGAAGGATTGGCTAGGACTGAGCCCAGATAAGAGTGGCAAGCAGGTGGCCGATGTCAAGATGCTTGGCCCAGTGTCAGTGCAGTATAGGGCCATGATGCCGACAGATGCTCAGGCCAATGCCATGATCGCCATGCAGTTGACCAATGCTGCCAGGCCCCTGATGGGGGTAAGAGATGCGCTGGAGACATACTTGCAGGAAGAGGATCCGGAGGCTATTATGGAGCGCATGGCTGTGGAAGATGCAATGGGACAGGAACCCCTGAAGTCCATCTTGTTGCAGAAAGCTCTTGAGGATGCAGGTCTACTCCCTCCGTCACCTCAGCCAGCACCGGCAATTAGTCCATTGGTTGGCCCTGATGGCCTGCCTATGCTGTCACCGCAAGCGCCGGCATTGCAAGCACCAATGGCATTGCCTGGTCCATCCCAGCTCCAGCCTGTGCCGTTGTCTCAGGTCACAGCGCCTGGCATGGCTCAAGTGCCTGGTATTAATATGCCCATAGTCCCTCCTACGGTGCCGGGGAGGACTGGAGGCAGGCCAGGAGGCATGTATCCAGGATTACCCGGCGGGCCTAACCGGCAGTAAGTAGAGGAGTAGTAGTGAGTAGAGGAGTGGTCAGATGCCAATGCATAAGGAACACATGATGCCGGGAGGTAAGATGATGAAGGGTAAGATGCCAGCGCCAATGCCGCCAACCGCCAAGAAGCCAGCTACTAATCCAGCCTTGGCCAAGCTACCAGAGCAAGCCAAAGCCTATGGGGTTAGGGGCGCCAAGCCGCCAACTAAGGGCAAGAAGTAGTCATGCCACTCACCAAGAAAGGCGCGGGGATCAAAGCAGCGATGACTAAGGAGTATGGTGCCAAGAAGGGCGAGAAGGTGTTCTATGCTAGTCAGAATAAGGGTACCATAAAAGGCACCCACAAGGGTAAGAAGTGATGGCTGGTAACACAGAGAATATGCTGGAGAGACGGGTGGCCAGTCTATCAGCAGCCATCCAAGCCCGCCGCCAGCTCTATGCTGATGCGCTGAGACCAAAGGGCCAGAGGCCGGCCTTCACCCAACAGCTATCTAGGCCTGAGGCACTAGCCTGGTGGCAGCAGCACCGCTATGATGATCTCGGCAAGCAGGTGCTGGCCAACATGCAGCCGGATGGTGTGATGGAGTTGGACCTGGCGCTGAGCAAGGCCAATGAGCCGACCACTGAGGAGGTGGACAATGGCATTTATTGATGATAAGAAGCAGGTAGTTGCCACACTTTATGATGCGCTTGGCAACGCGCTGCTGTTCGACTCACAGGCGGCGCGGGTGTCGCTGTATGGCAATAACGCAGTAGCAGGGGATATATCACTCAGGGCGTCATCAGCAGGAAGGCTATTTGTTAATGTAGTTGAGAACGGACTTGTAGGGGATAATGAGAGCACAGGTCGTGTGTTTGATACGCAAGGTGGTCTTCGTCCTATGGCAGTTGGCGCCAGTCTCTTTAATGGCACTGATTGGGATCGCCAGCGCGCCAACATCGAAGCCACATTACTAGCCAGCGCTGCACGTACAGCCACGCCTAATAACACTGAGACGCTGACTCTAGCCATACAGATCAAAGACCCTGTTTCCGGCAAGTATCAAAACCTAACCGGGTTCGCGGCCCTGCTGTCGTCCACATTGGGCGCCAGTCCAACAACAGCCACCTATGTATACACGCTGTATCCCGGTGCTGTAATCACTGCTGCCGCAACAAACAACGTGGTACAAGGCCTGGCACTACCGCGAACCTGGCGCGTCCAAGCGACACACTCAAGCACTACTTCCTGGACATACTCAGTTGGCTCGGTAACCCTGCTCTAAGGAGGAGAATGATGGCTTACATATTGGTCGGCCACATCCAGCGCGGCCAGACACGTATCATGGACGTTGATACTGGCACGAAGGACAAAGACGGCAACGCTGTGCTGGAGCATTTCGAGTGGGGTATGGACGTGCCGCTGGCAACCGTGAGGCGCGAGACGAAGGCCCTGCTTGATGCCAAGTACAGCAAGGGTGACACGGTGCTGGCAGGCGTGGGCACGCAGCTATGATGATAGGTACGGCGCACCACAATGTTGATCTAGGCATCAAGGACTAATACTGTGGCTAACTCCTGGCAGTACATTCCAGACAACACCATAGACCAAGACAACCGCCGCAAGGCCGCTGAGTACTGGGGGGCTACCCAGCGCCAGCAGCTCGCCGCGGAATGGGCCCAGCAACAGCAGTCCGACTGGGAACAGCAGGTTGCCGAGCAGCGCCAGATGCGGGCCAGGCAGCAGGTAGAGCAGAGGCAGCCAGCACAACAGGTAGAACAGGCGCCGCAACCCCCACAGACCCTGGACGTTATGTCAACCAGAGCTCCAGACCAACCCAGCCTCCCTCCTCCAGGTGTGCAGGGCGGCACGGTAACCTCCGCCGTGTCCCCTGTGACACCACAAACACTAGAGGACTGGCAGAGGGAGAGACATGAGACCAGCGTGCGTAATACACAGCCAAGGATACCATCCAGACGAAATGTAGAACCTGGTGAGCCTGGTCTTCTTGACCGAGCCACCGACTTTGCCAGCCGAGTGAGTGTTGTTCCCAACACTCCACTTGACCTGGCCCTGCGTGGCCTAGGAGCATTCCAGGAACATGTTGCCAATCCAATCTCCGGGATGGTCACCGAGGCAGGGGGAGGTCCACCGCAAGCTGAGATGGAGCGCAGGTATGCAGAGCGGCAGAGGATGTCAGACTGGCAGGGGCCATTGAGTGAGCTGCCTGAGCCTGCTCCCCGGACTCAAGACTGGCAAGGATTTGGCCAACGCCAAGCAGAGCGAAGAGCTGCTGGCATCCCAAGTATCCCTGCTGGTGACATACCTATGTTCTTGAACCCAGGTGACATCCCCGCCGTAGGAAGAGGTCTGCTGGCCGGAGCACGTGGACTGCCTGCTGAGGCTAGGGCAGTGGCAGGAGCTTATGGTGGTCTGGCACAGCCTATGGCACCATTTGGCCGCAAGCTACTAGCCGAGGAGACCGGGGCATTGAAGCTGGGTGGATGGAAGCTGGGTGGCCAGAAGTCAGAGGAGACGGCTGATATCATTGCCACTAAGCTGAAAGCTAAGTATGGTGATGATTGGTATGGAAAGGCTACCATAGAGGAGTGGAGTGAACATTATGATGCTAAGTATCTGGATGAAATGGCTTTTGAGGCCAAACTAAGGGCTAAGTATCATTCAGCGGCCACCACTGAATTACCAGAATTACCTGAGCTGGCTCAGGCCATCCCACAGGTCACGGCAACAAAGCCTAAGGTGTCAGGACCTCTTGCCCAGCATTGGCAATCCCTTACCGAACCTGTAGCTATAGACCCCACAGTGGTAAAATCACCACATTTCCGTCATTGGTTTCGCCAAAGCACCGTACTTGACCCCGCCACTAATAGCCCACTGCCTGTGTATCATGCCTCAAGAGGTCAATATGGTAAATTCAATGCCTTCCGCAAAAGTACGGATATTGGTTACCACTTTGGTACACGTAATGCTGCCAAGGATAGGGCAGGTGTGACATCTACTGAGGGGGAGCGGTACATAGGGGCCTACTACCTGAGAATCGAGAACCCATTAGTCATGAATGACCTTGGGGGCTGGGGTGCCGGAAGTATCGGTGACGAGCTTCTTAGTAAGGGTGTCTTACCAAGAGGATATGATCTTCTGAAAGACTACTATAAGATACAAATGGAGGCCAGAAGACGCTTTCCAGACAACGGCGCCGCACGTAGCTTTCTCTGGCAGAAACATGTCCAAGGGATTATTGAACGTGCTGGTTATGATGGCATCATCTATAAGAATATGGCCGAGGATCCTGGAAGCATATCCTATATCATATTCCATCCTGAACAAGCCAAGTCTGCCACATCTAATACGGGGGCATTTGGTATAGATAACCCAAACTTTCTCAATATGCCTCCTAGCGTTGGAGGCGCCGTTGCCGGTGGCTTTGTCGGTGCCACGCAAGGAGACACTCCAGAGGAGTCCGCCAGGAATGCCATGCTCGGAGCGGCAGGAGGTGGGCTCGCAGCCAAAGGCGCCATGCTCGTCGCCCCCAAGCTGGCAAACGTAGCCAAGGAAGTGAAGCCTATCATAGAGAGTTCCATGAGAAAAGGTGAAGCCGGAGTGCTAAACTTGGGGCCTGGTGGCATGCCAGTACCTCATACTGCTGGCAACGCTCCACCTGCACGATTAGCCCGGCAAGCCCGTGGCTATCCCATCAAGAAAGTTGGCATCCTTGAACAGGTCTGGAACCGTGACCGTAACATTCTCGAAAAGCAAGGTGCCGCAGGTAAAGAGCTAGCAAACCGTGTGCATGAGTCAAGGAGTAAATGGGAGGAGCTAGCCGGCGACTGGTCTACCAGAATGCCCACGGTGCGTAAGCTGGGTGCGATGGAGTTCACCAACCTCGTAGATGTTGCCGAGGGCAATGCACAGCCCATAAGCCAGCGTGTTACACAGGCTGCGGCAGAGTGGGATGTGGTGAGGCAGGAGATATGGGCCCAGGCTCAGCTCGCCGGTATAGATATGGGCAATATCACCAACTACTTCCCACACCGCTATGATCCTAAAGTGCTAGGTGATACAAGCAGATGGAACCGAGCACTAGACCACCTTGTTACCACGGGGCAAGCTCCAGACCGCGCCGCAGCCGAGCAGATGCTAGACAAGGCACAGGAAGCTATGCATGGCCGCTATGGTAACCTTGAAATGTCCCGCATTGTGAATCTGCCCGGCTACGAAAAGACCAAAGATGCCCTCTTCTCCTACATAGAAGGCTCGTCCAAACGCATCTCCCAGGCAGCGCTCTTTGGACCTGAGAATGAAATCGGGGCAAGGTTGATTACCAAGATCGGCGAGCAAGGTTTTGACAACGGTGCTGCCAGAGAGATACTCAAGAGGCATCTGGGTACAAAGGAGTACGGAGAAGGCCTTGTGAAGATGTCTTCCATGATACGCTCCTACAATGTGCTCACCAGCATGGGCATCTCATTCATCGCCAATGCCTCCCAGCCCATAAACACCGCCACAGTAGCCGGGGCCATGCGAACAATCTCTGCCATACCTAAAGCAATGTTTAGCCAGCAGGCAAAAGACGATGCGCTGAGAATTGGCGTAACACTGGACGGCGTGATTAGGGATGTGAGGGAAGGTGTTGGATGGTCAGGGTTCGCCGGCAAGATAGGTGCTCCGCTCTTCAACATGGTAGAGAAATTCAACAGGACATTGACTGTGGAGGCTGGTAGGAGTTTTGCCAGAGACATGTTCACCAACTATGCCAGATCAGCAAGCACAGGTAAAATAGACAAAGAGGCCGAGCTAGCCCTACAAAAGATGGGGCTTGACGCCGCTTCCATACTCCAACGCGGAGGTAAACTAACCAGAGGCGAAGAGATCAATGCCATGCGTAACATCGTGGAGCGCACACAGTTCAAGGTAGATCCACAGGACATGCCTGGCTGGGCCTCCCACCCACTAGGCAGACTGGTGATACAGTTCAATAGCTTTCCTTACAACCAAACCGCATTCATCGCCAGAGAGATCATCGAGCCTGCAATCAAACAGCATAACATTAAGCCTCTTGTGACATTTCTGGTGCTAGGCCTTCCAACCGGCATGGCTGCCTATGAGCTACAAACCTTCCTACGTGCAAGGCTCGCAGAGCAAGACCCCATACAGCGCATTAGACAATACTACCAGCGGGTGGGCAGCATTGGAGTTGTCGGCAACCTACTCGCAGCCTTTGCACCGCCAAATACCAAAACCATGCCAGGCGAACGCTATGCGTTAGAGGCTGCTGGTGCGGTGTTTGGCCCATCAATGGGCAAGTTTCTGGAAGGCGCCGGAGCAACAGGATATGCGCTGGCTGGTAAGCCGGAGCACCTTGAGGAGTTCATCACCAAGCAGATACCAATAGTTGGCCCCACACTAAAGAATGTGTTGAGGTCAGGTAGAGCCGAGACTCCTGGTACACTAACCCACCCAGGACGTGAGCCTGTATCAGCGCCGCAAAGGCTAGAGCACCCAGGAAGGAGATGATATGCCTGAGCCTAATCTAGCTGTAAAGAACCGCAGACCATATTGGCTTATCCAAGTTAAAAGTGGCAGTGGCACCACCAAGACACAGGCAATCTATAGCCCACCGCCTCCTGCTGGAGTAGATATTCCCATAGCATCCGGCAGACTAGGCGGCATGGGTGAAAACATCTTCGGTGCCCCATCAGCACCTCCACACGGCGAAGAGGTAACATATGAGAACGGTGAGGTCTGGGATGAGCCTGCTGATGGCAGGGAGCCAGCACCAATTAACGCCGCTGCCGTGCAGGGCAACAGGCTTAGAATAGCACAAGAGAACAGGACACCCAGCGAGACGGCGCAATGGAGCCTGCGCCCAGGCAAGGACGGCCGCACCTACCGTGTCAATGAGCTGACTGGAGAGGCTCAGTTAGTAGAGGACATGCCTGCATCCAATGTCCCTGATACCAAAAGCCCATATCTGCCCGGACAAGATGAGACTGGCTACAAAGAGCCCAACCCTGCATATGCTGGTGGGTCACAGTTCACAGACCCCAAGGATGGCTCTGTCTGGAAACTTGATGGGCTGGGCAGAAAAATAGGTCTGATCTCCGGGCCCATCCCTGGCTACACGCCTGGCCTCGGTATGCGCTGGCCACAGCAAGCTCCACAACGTGTTCCACGCTATGCGGATGAAGAGGAGCATGCCAGGCTCCAAAACGAAAAGCTCCGCAGGGAGCTGCAAGACCCATTCACCTTACGCACCCAACAACACGCCGAGGCGATCAAAGCCATCCAGGCCATGCTATCCAGCGGCGAGATAGGTGTAGACCAGGCCAACAAGCTCATAGGTCTAGCCCGTGAAAACATGAACGCTGCCTTGCAAGGCACCACGCCCTGGCAGATGCAAAAACAGCAGCAGGACCTGGCCAGGGGCATGCTCGGAGACCAACAGCAAACGGCGGGTAGTCTGGCCACAGGCCTCCTAAGTGGCCTAGGTGGAATCTACGGCAAAGTGTACAGCAGCACCAAGCCCCCAGCCATTGACCCCTTTGACCTAGTAGGTCCCTTTATGCAGCAGTACGGAGGAGGGACGGAGATGGGTGACCTGGCCAAGTCAATCCTGATGGGTGCATTCCAGCAAGGAGGGCTCTAAATGCCTAACATTGACGAGTACGCTCCAGGCCAATACGCGGTCCAGGATAACAGCGGTAACTGGATTTCATTTGGTGGCGACCTACAGGCCGCGGAGCGAAACTATAATAGTCTTATGGGCTACCAAAACCAGCCTCTTGGAAGTACAGGCTTACCATCACCGACAGTAGCTCCTCCCAGTGGTGGCGGTGGCCAAACCCGCGATGGCTACCTATCTGATGCTGACCTGCAAGCCCGATTGAGAAGTGCTGGCTATGGTGGCCCCTGGGACACAGCCTCAATGATCGCCGCGTTTAACCGTGCAGGGCAACCTGCAAAGACTGGGCTCTCCTCCCTCGCACAGCTCCTCGGCATCTCTCTGCCAGAGTCCAACCAAATGGATCTCGACTGGAGCAAGGAGCAATACGGCAAAAGCCTCGCCGAGAACCAGCGCCAGTTTAACCAGAATTATATTACCAACTGGCAAACCGCCCAGGATGAACAAAAGCGCCAGTATGAAAAGAGCATATACACCGGACTGATGCAGTCCCTTCTTGGTACCTCTGCACAGCTACATGGCCAACCAGCCAACTGGCTAAACTATGCCAACTATACAACCGGTGGGCAGAACATCTTTAATCGTCTACTGGGCTCAGAGCCAGCACCCAGATATGGTGCTCCCGGCGGTGCCTCACAGCCCATGACCATGCAGCAGCTAATTGCTGACCTTGGCCTAGGAGACCGACCAGCCACATCACCAATGCAAAGTGCCCTACAAGCCAGCACCGCAGCGCTCACAGGTGGCCAGCAAGCAGAAAATGCCCAGGTGCCATTGCCGCACCAAGTCAATCCCGGTGTCTGGGACAGCCTAAGCCCAACCGCCAAGCAGCTTATCATGGGCTCAGTACAAGCAGGCAATACTCCAAGTGGCGTCTGGGATCCAAACGACTGGACTGCGCAGCTAAATGCCAGCCGTCCACAAGGCACAGCACCCAGACAAGTCAATTACAACTGGGCACAGCCCAGTAGCTTCTTCTAGGCCAATAGATTCTTCTAGGAGCATTTATGGAAACCGAGACCAAAGCCCCAGACATAGTAGTGACTGAGGATGCACCTGAGCAGCAACCTGCCCCTGTAGCTACTCCTACAGAGACACCTGCTAAGCCAGCATCCACACCAGCCACCGACACTATGCCTGCTTGGGCCAAAGCCATAGAAGATGCCGATGCCGCCACTCTGCGTAAGCATCCAAAGATCGCCGGTATGATAGGCTCTGAGGCGCAGCGTCTCTACCAGCTAAAGGGCCAGCAAGACCACGCCGCTGAGTCCCAGAGAGTACATGAGGCGACAGAGGCAGAGCTACTCAAGTTCTCCGAGGACAATGCCGATTACCTAAAGGAGAACTACCCACGCGCCTACCAGCATCTAATAACCTTACAACAGGACCGTGCCAAGAGAGACATGGAAGGCCTCCACGGCAAGACCCTCCATGACCTAGCCCAGAAAGTTGGTGCGAGCATCCAGCAATTGCCGGAATACACAGAGTTTACACAGGCGGACCACGACAGGCTTGTGCAAGCTCTAGTGGGTAAATCTGACGATGAGGTGCTTGCCATCTATAACCTAACCGCTCTGGACATCGCCGCCAATAAACGACTGGCCAAGTTGCTGGCCAAAGAGACGGAGAAAATCCGAGGTGCAGTTAGGCAGGAAGAAGCGGCAAGGCTAATGAAGGACTCAGATGCTCCCGACTTGGCCAAGCCCAAAGCCACACCCGGCAAGGTGAACATCCCAGCCATGACCGACGACGAGTTCACCAAGTGGTACGAAACCAACGTGAGAAAAACATAGTGCCAAGGCACTAGATAGGAATAGACAATGGCAAGCAACCTCCTGCTGGCACCAGAAATCCAGCAGGCATATGACCGTAGACTGCTACAGAGGTTCCGAACCTCAACAGTCTTCAACAAGTTTGGCCGGCAACAGAGTATCCCCAAAGGCGGCGGCATCAACATGTCCTTCCGCCGCATGGAGATCATCCGCCCTGTGGCCGTTGCCAGCACAACCTGGCCCGCCGATGCCGTGTATACCAATGCCACCGGCGCGGTGCTAACAGAAGGTACATTCCTAGTCCCGGCAATTGTTGCCTCCTGGGCTCAGGTGACTGCCACTGTCCGGCAATATGGCATCGCCGCCTACATCTCCGACCTCGACATCGAACAGGCCCTTGACCCTCAGCTCTCCGAATACGTGGAGAACTTTGGCGAAGCTATGACCGAGCTGCTGGACCTAGTGACCAGAGACGTGCTGGTGAGTGCAACCACTCTACAGTATGCCAATGGGCGGGCCAATGCCAGCTCCGTCATCTCCGGGGACTTCCTGAACCTCCAAGAGCTACGCAAGGCCAAGCGCACGCTCAAGGAAAACAATGCCAAGCCAGTAGAAGATGGTAAGTTCGTAGTCCTAGCCCATCCAGACACCGTGTATGATCTGGAAGGTGATAGCAACATCACCAACCTCTGGCAATACGGTGGTGCCGGGGCGAAGCAGAGCCAAATCTTCGATGTGACCTTCAAGGACCTGCCAATGGGCTTCAGGCTTTATGAGTCCAGCATTGTACCAATTAGCCAGGCCTCTGGCTACGGCGACATCTACAATACCTGGGTGCTTGGCCAAGAAGCCTACGGGACGGTGAAACTGGATGCCATGCCAGCAAAGGTCATCACACATCTGCCTGGCACCTCTGGTGTCTCCGACCCTCTCGACCAGGTAGCCACCGTCGGCTTCAAGTGCAACTTCGCTGCCGTGCGCCTGAACGAGAGCAACATGGTACTCATCAAGCACCAGACCAGCAAGTTCACCGGCACCAGAGCAGGTCTGTAGAAGGAGGCGAGCTAACATGGGCCTCATGAGTCGTCTCCTAGGCAAGCGCATCTACTTTGGCGAAGGACTCGCCAAGGGCGGTGATGCCGAGACACCTGCAATAGTGTTTGAGGACGACAAGGTACAGATGTTAGGCCGCACCGTGATTGGAGACCAGGGTGGGCCTATCACCAACATCTGGCAGACCACATACACCTGGAATGTCCCGGCCATCACAGTAGGTGTAGGTTCCATCAACTCCCGTGTTGGCCAGGATGTGGCCATGTCCGGAGCAGCGGTGGGCAATCCAATCCTCGTATCAGCCATCGGCTCCCTTGATCTTGGCATGATACTGCAAGGCGTGTGTAGCTCAGCCAACAATGTCAGTCTCCGGGCACAGTACACCGGCACTACCGGTGCCTATACACCAGGTAACATCCCGGTCAAAATCACCTGTATCAAAATCTAGCGAAGTGCATGTCTAGTGGGGGCCAGGTGTCTGGCCCCTATACCCTAAACAAAGGAGACCATATGAGCCCCGAACCCCCTGACGACATTGCCCTCAAGATGCGCCAACTAGGCAGCGAGCTGGTGGCCGTGGCCAATGACCAGATAGCCAGAGCCGCCAAGCTCAAGGAGGTAGAGCACTTCCTAGGCAATCTCAAGGTCAAGGACTTCCCAGAGCTAGCCGAGTCCTCTGTTATCCAGCAGTTTGTCCAGATGTTCGACACCAAAGGAATGCGGCCAGGTGAAACCCGCAATGCCGGTACACTAGCTGCCATAGAACACGAATGGTCCTGGTCAGACATCCAAGATGGCGTGCGTAGTGGCAAGATGCCACTAGTGAGATTCACGCCCAATGAAACCATCAAAGTCACCTTCAACGGCCTACAGCTACAGCTAATCGCCGACCAGGAGTGCGAAGTTCCACGCTGCTTCTTTGACATCTATATGGAGCACCGCAAGGCACTCCGCCAGGCAGTCATCAATGAAAACTACCTCATGGGCATCTCAGATGTGCCGCCTGACCCCAACTGGATGACGCCGGAATCAGCCATTGTTCGCGCATGGTCAACTCAAGGCCGCCGCTATGGCAGAGTCAGCGGACACCTAGGCACGGGGCCTATTGTGATGGGTGAAGAGACTAAATCATGAAAGCTGATCTTGCCATAAAGGCTGATCTTGCCATAGCCATCATAGCCAAGAATGCTGCCAAGACCATAGGCCCATGTCTTGACTCTGTGGTGCCTCACGTCAAAGAAGTGCTGGTTTGTGTTGATGCCATGTCCACTGACCATACCCTGCAAGTTGCCCGCAAGCATGGCGCAAGGGTTATTAAGAAGCTCCAGGTTAGCGAATGGCATAAGTGCCGGGAGCATGGCAAGGTACTCGCACAGCACTTTGCCAAAGCCCGCCAGCTCAGCTTTGACCTCCTAAGACTAGACACAGAATGGATAGCCTGGCTAGATGCCGATGATGTGCTGCAAGGTGGAGAGAAGTTGGCCAAGCTACTGGATGGCCTCGCACCAGAAGTTGCCGGTGTCTGGCTCCCATACCACTACAGCACCGTAGGCCCCAACAAAGTAACCTCCACTCTCTTTGACCGTGAGAGGATAGTAAGAAGGAGTCTTGGCTGGACCTGGCAACACCGAGTCCATGAGATTCTAGCTCCAACGCACCAATCCTCAGAATCAATGAACTGGACACGGGTAGATGGCATCTCTGTCTGGCACCAAGGTGAAGGCCATGATACCCAAGGCTCCGCGCACCGTAATATCTTGCTACTGGAGATTGACCTTGAGAGCAATCCAAACGACATGCGGGCGCTGTTCTACCTAGGCAACCAATACTTTGCCCTTGCTGACTGGGAAGCCGCCGCACACTACTACGAGCGCTCAATGGCCAGCGACAATACCTATCAGCGCTGGCAAACCTGCGTCTACCTGTCAATGGCCCGTGAGAAGCTTGGTGACTATCAGGGCTCCCTCATGGCAGCATACGAAGCGGTAGAGCAGGCACCTTACCACCCAGAGCCCTACTACCGACTCGCCGCATTGTCAATGATAAGAGGCGATGCCCAACGCTGCGAGTTCTGGACACGCTTCGCCGACAGGTTGCCGGATCCACCATTCTTCGCCTTCAAGAATCCCCTTGACAGGACATTCAATGCCAGGGTGACATTGGCCCAGGCATACCATAATGACGGAAGAATAGGCAGAGCACAAGCAGAGCTAGAGCATGCCATGCAGAGTGGTGTACCATCGCCAGATGTGGAGCAAACCATCGTACAATACAGGCAGATACAGCATGAGTCAGTAACAGCAGATGCCTTTGCCCAGACTCTAGCCACACTTGATGGAGCCATGACAACCGTGCCGATTCCACCGGATGTGTGGAAGTTTGGTAGAGTCCGTGATGTTGTGGTTCCTACAATGCTAAAAGCCCGTTCCAATACCCAGCCCCGCATCATCTTCTGGTGTGGTCGCAGCCTTGAGCCCTGGGCACCACCTAGTATCAACACCACCGGCATAGGCGGCAGTGAGACCGCGGTGGTGGAGATAGCCAGGAGGTTTGCCAAAGACGGTTGGCGGGTAGATGTGTACAATGAGCCGGATAAGTATGAGGGAGAGTATGATGGCGTTGGATACTGGGGACTCGGAAGACTTGGTGCAAACGAAACTACCGATGCCTTTGTTTCCTGGCGTCAGCCGGGCAACTTCTTACTACCAGTGGAACGCAAGGTGTCCATACTGTGGTGCCATGATCTTAATTCCGGTCCACAAGGAGCAGACACTTTTCACCAATGGGACAGAGTGCTCGGTGTATCAGATTGGCATAGTGACTATCTGGCACAACTGTATGGGCTCACCAATACCGCCTTCGTTCCCAACGGCATAGACCTGAGTCGTTTCGCTGAACCATCCAAGAAGGTGCCTTTTAGATGTGTCTATGCAAGTAGCCCGGATAGAGGCTTACCAAACCTACTCAGAATGTGGCGAGACATCATAGCTGCCGAACCAACCGCCGAGCTGCATATTGCATATGGCTGGGAGACCATCGACAAGAGCATCGCTGCTGGTTTTGACCAACGGGGCCAATTGGCAGAACTCAAGGCCGGGGTGATAGCGCTGATGGAGAAGACTCCTGGCGTGATATGGAGAGGCCGATTGCCGCAGAGTGAGCTGGCCAAGCTGTATCAGGAGTCTTACTGCTGGCTCTATCCTACTAGTTTCCTGGAGGTATCATGTATAAGTGCTATGGAGGCTATGGCAGCTGGCTGTGTACCGGTGGTGAGTGCAGCAGGTGCATTGCCAGGAACCATCGGAGAAGCTGGCATCATTGTTACTGGCAACACATATACCCAAGCTTGGAAGGAGTTCTGGGTGAGTTGTGCAAAGGCGGTGCTGCTCAGCCCGGAGGTGAGACTACCACTAGCAGCAAAAGGCCGGGAACGGGCCAAGGAGCTGAGTTGGGACAAGGCTTATGAGAAGTGGAAGGAGCTGATATTGCCTCTAATGGAGATGCAAACACTAAAGGAGAATATGGCTATACTAGGGGGATATAAGCCAAAGGAGATATTAGCATGAAATTGGATGGGCCTGTTAGCGGATGTTGTGGCTATATAGGTGTAGTGATTGGTATGGTACGAGTTTATTTAGAGGATAGACCTAATGGTGTACATGCGTTACTTAGTATGCAATTAGTTTGTCCTCAGTGTGGTGCCTGCATAGAGTTTAAGAGTGATACCATGTTGGATCAGAGTAGTACTGGGATGTTAGGAGTGCATCAGGCATTTGCTGTCTATGATGCTGAGCAGGTGCTAAAATGCGTCTGATCTTTGACACTAGACCGGAAACACTTTATCCACTTGGCAAAGAGGGCTTCTCAGGTGGCTCCCAAGTCTACATCAAGGCCATCGCTGCCGGACTGGCTGCGCGTGGCCACCATGTACATGTCATTACCAATGACCTGGAGGTAGATGAGCAGCGTGGGGACAATCTTACATACTGGCCTCCCACCTACTTCCCGCACCAAGCCGATATCGCCATAATGCAGATGCACGCTAAGGAGAACCCAGAGTATGAGGCCCCAATAGCCATCCTCATGACAAGCTGCATTGATCCGTGGCTTGGTCCTAACCACCAGTTCGCCGATAGCTTTGATGCCGTGCCGGTGTTCTCGGAGACCCATAAGAAGCTGCTGTGTAAGATGAGGCCAATCCCAGAGAGTAAGTGCTTTGTGACTGGACTAGGTGTGGAGCTAGGAGACTATGACTCACCTGACTTTACACATAGTGGTATAAGAGTGCCAGGCCGTATGCTCTACGCCAATGACCCTGCCCGTGGTCTCTTCTACACCCTAGACATCTTTGATCTAGTCAGAAAGCGGGTGCCTGAAGCCACCATGCACATAGCATATGACTTCGACACCCAGCTTTCTTGGCGGGCCTGGGAGCATAGCCAGATGGCCCAGATGCTCTGGGAATGCAAGCGGAGGCTGGATGCAACAAAAGGAGTTGTTAATCTAGGAGCCCTAGACAGAGCAGGGATTATCCGTGAGCAGCTAGAGTGCCAGGTGCATTGTATGCCATCAGACCCTCCAGGCATTGGCACCCAAACTCATGGCCTACTACAGATGGAATGTGCTGCTGCTGGCTGTGCATTGGTACTGAGTGACATAGAAGCATTCCCTGAGGTGTTTGGAGAAGCAGCCACAATCCTCCCTGTAATTGGCCACTATGAGCCAGCCCTGGAGCGTCGCATAGCCGCCGAGGACTATGCGGAGGTGGTGATTGAGCTGATGCAGGATAGCAGTAAGTGGGAGGAGGCATCAAGGCGTGCACGGGCTCTGGCAGAGCGCAACACATGGTCAATGGTAGTGGACAGGTGGGAGGCCATGCTGGAGAAAGTCATGGAGGGTGTGAAAGTTGGCTAATGGTACATGGGATGTACGCCTACACTATGACTACCGCTTTGGTGGCCTCTACATCATACCAATTGACCCTGATGGCAAACCAGTGGCACAGTTCGTAGTAGGGCTAGCAGACTGGTTACGGCAGGTTAGAATCCCAAAGCATGAGCTATTAGCACTAGCCAAGGCAGCAGAAGGCCAACAAGAGCCCCAGGGCAACATTGACACGTTCAGACGCCAAGCTATAGAGAGCTGTGAGCTTGTAGGGAAAGTGGTGTTAGATATTGGTGGCTATGATGGCTCTATGGCGAAGATAGCACTTGAGCATGGAGCAGCACGGGCCATCTGTCTGGATAATCACCAGTATGAGCATTATGGATGGGAGGAGAAGAAGCTGGACAGGGTGGAATATGTCCCCGGCAACTTCATGCATGCTGTATACCAATGGGATAAAAGAGATGATGGTGGGAATCAATACATCTCATGTGTGGAGGAGGCGGGCTGCTGGAGGGTGCCACGGCCACATGTCATTATCTTCTATAATGTCCTATACCATCTCAAGAATCCTTGGGCTGCCCTTGATAGGCTCCATGAGATAATCCAGCCCAGTGGTGAGATGCTCCTCTGCACACTGTTCAGGTACCATGATGGAGCATGGATGTATGTCTACGAGCCCAGAGAATGCAACCCAGAAGATGAAACCGTGTACTTTGGTCCTAGCCTCTCCGCATTAGAGCGTCTACTCAAGCACACTGGTTGGGACTTCGAGCAGGTTGGACTAGCCTTTGACCGTGTGGTGTACAGATGCAAGCCAACTCCGGGCTTTGAGAGGAGACATGAGGACACATGATGCTGTATAGAGAGATAACCAAATGCCGCTCCTGTGGTTCTGACAGCCTTGATGAAATGCTCAGCCTAGGCAACCTCTGTATCAGTGATTTTATCCTACCTGGCCTGCCTGAAGACAGTGCACCACTTACACTACTCCAATGCGCCGATTGCTCATTGGTGCAACTCCAGCACACGGTAAGCAGGGATAGACTCTATAGAGACTACTACTACCGCAGTGGACTAAATGAGAGCATGGTCGCAGCGCTCAGAGATGTGGTAAACGATGCCTGCAATCATGTGGACTTAGTGCCCGGTGACATAGTTGGTGACATCGGCGCTAATGATGGCACGTTGCTAAGCAACTATCATCAAAAGGTGCTGCGCGTTGGTATAGAGCCAGCATGGAACATGCTACCTGACCTACGTGCTCACTGCGAGATTGCCATAGGGCAGTTCTTCCCATGCAGGGTGCCAGGCGGCAAGGCAAAGATCATTACCAGCCTAGCCTGCTTCTATGACCTTGATGATCCCAATGCCTTTGTCGCCGGCATCAAGGACTGGCTGCACCCCAATGGTCTCTGGGTCTTACAGATGCCTGACTTGCGGCAGATGCTAGACAACAACGGCTTTGACAACATCTGCCATGAGCACCTGACCTACTGGCCCATCCATGCCCTCCTACAACTACTTGATCGCCATGGACTAAGGATGGCCAGTATCTCCAAGAACAATGTAAATGGTGGCAGTACCCGCTATATCATCAAGCATGGAAACGCTATGGGGATGCCAGCCAAGGCAAAGTGGTTCTGGCAGCACCATATGAGAGTGTTTGCTGAGAACATTGGCAGGTTGAAGTGGGAAACAGTTGGCCTACTAAATCGCTTGGTAGGCTCCGGGAAGTTTGTACTTGGCTACGGTGCCAGTACCAAAGGCAACACATTGCTACAGTACTATGGCATCACACCAGACCTGCTACCTAGCATCGCTGACCGTAACCCTGAGAAGTGGGGCAGACAGATGGTCGGCACTCATATTTCCATCATCTCTGAAGAAGCTATGAGGGAGATGAAACCAGACTACCTGTTTGTCCTACCTTGGGGATTCATAGATGCCTTCCAGCAACGTGAGTCAGAGCTACTGGCTAGAGGTACACAGTTCATTGTGCCGTTGCCTAAGCTGAGCATCCTGCCTAAGCTAAGCGTCATCGCAGCAGAGCACGTTGCACAACGTATATAATAGAGGAACATTGATTTTTAGCGAGCTAGAGCATACTACAGCTAGCTTGTCAGTCCGCTAACAGTGAGGTGACCAAATGCCCATCTACAACCGCCGAACACTGCGCCAGGACCTTAGCAGAGAATGGCTAAGAGACATTGTTGTTGGTCGGACATCAGGAAGCTGGGGCCTGCAAGCCGGCAGCTTTAACATCATAGACTCCGCGCAAGCTGACCCCACAGCCAGTGGTGAGCAGCTATATGCAAGGCACTGGCTGCGCCTCCTCGGCTCACTGGGGTTCATCCAGGACCTCCGCGTGGGTAGCTTTAACACCGGCTCAGGTGCATACCTCGGTGCCCAGACCCTAGCCACTACCATTTTCAGCGGCATGTCCTTCGAAGTACACGGCGCCCTATCCCCCGCTGAGAAGGACCTGATGCTGACCAGAACCATAGAAGGCCTAGGCGCCATGCAACAGGAGATTCCGGTCTGGACCATCGACCAGAGCCACGTCTACAGCCTAGGCTCCGAGATCGTTGATGTGGTGGGGGTACGGTATCTGGCTGATCCCACCAACTCTCTCAACCGTAGTCCTCATCACATCAACCACTTCAACTTTATCAAGACCGCCACAGGGCAGGAACTCCGTATCAGCCCGGCGCTAACCTATAGCTACCAGCTCATCCTAGAGGCCATCACCACACTAACACTGGGCGCTGGTGACCTAGCCACCATCAACCTTCCCTCCGAGCAGCTAGCCTTAGCCGGTACCGCGATGCGCTGCTACTGGCTCATGGAGCAGAACTCCCCAGGTAGAGATAACAAGTTGTATAAGGATAAGCGTATGGAAGCCGCTGCCAGCTACAGATCACTGGCTGCGCGCTTTCAGCCCATAATCACCCGCCGCATACAGCTTGAGGAGAGGTGGTAGCCATGCTAATAACTATAGGTATACTATCCATGCTGTTAGCTACCAGTGTAGCTATAACCACTATACTGCTGCTGGATAAGTATGGAGGAGCTAAGTGGAAGCTGTAGGGGAGGTAGACAGATGCCTGTACTAGGACGGCGCTTCGACTTCCAGATAGCCGGCAAAGGCTTCATGCTCCAGCGCGGGCAGTTCTCAGGTAGAGCCTGGCAGCGCTCTGGCCGCAGCGATAGCCCTGGGCAACGCTCTGCTGAGGATGCTAAGTTTGGTGTGTTGCCAGATGAGCTTGATCGCCCTGAAGTCTGGGATGACTGGAGCGGAGGCTTCGGAGCCGCCTACCGTGAGCCCGGCAAGAATAGTTTCCACTGGTCTGAAAACTTTGATACCCGCTGGCCCAAGCAACTTGTGCATGGCCAACAGCCATATAGCAGCACCGCAGGTATGACCGGTACACCAGGTGAGAATGCCGTTAATGCAATGTTCAATGGCCTGTCCATTATAGCCGCCGACCACTCGCGCCCTGGTGCTGGCGCAGTATATGTTTTGGCTGACCATGCCCTCCGAAGGCTATCCCCCACTGATAATACAAACTTTACGAGTAGCACCCTTGCTACTGATGCTGGTATAAGATACGGTAACAGACCTGCACTTTTTGGCTCCTTTTACTATATTCCTAATCTATCAGGATCAGGGTTTGAGCAGTGGAGCTTAATTGGTGTAAGAACTGCCAGCACAATAATGCCAGCTTCCGGCTTTGCCGTAGCTGGTAACAGGCTGTGGCGCTATCATGGCCCTGGCACCAAGCGCATCTATGTACAAAGTTGTGCTGCTGGTGTTGACCCTACAGTAACGGCAAACTGGAGTGCGACACTAACAGTAGGTAATGGACAATATGACATCAATGACATGGTAGCACTTGATGATCAGGTATTCGTAGGTATGCCGGATGGTCTATATGCAGGTGACCAATCTGGAACATTCTACAATGTTATCTCAGAACTCGCACAGAGACCACATGCTGATAACTGTCGAGACCTGGCCATTTACCAAGGTGGTATCCTTGTACCACACCAGGCCGGACTTTACTACTACCAGCAGTCAGATTTTAGTGCTGTAGTACGGGAGGTGGGGCCAGGTAAAACATCTACCCGCAGTCCAATACGAGGACGGTTTACTGCCGTATCTAGTTATGGTCCATGGGCGTATGGTTGCGTCTGGACAGGCAGCACTTCATACCTAATGGCTGGCAGAGACATGGGACCTAACCTGCCATTCGCATGGTCTCCACTACAGAACCTTAATGAGATTTCGTCCAGACGAATAAGTCGCATTCACTTTGATAGTATTACTGTGACTAGCGGTGGGTTGACCCAAATTACACCACGTATGTGGCTGGCGATGGACTCACACCCAACATTCTCTCAGAATCGCTTTGTGGAGATAGCAATTCCAGGTGCCAATGAAAACCCACTAAATGCTGGCCCACTGTTTGATCTTGATGGCTCCCCAACACCGGATTACTTGGGAAGTGCTAGGATAGACCTTGGCAGAGTAGATGGTGGTGCGCCTGGTACACCAAAGATTTATCGGGCAGTTGAAATATGGGGCTCAAACCTTGGCACGCGAAGTCATTATACCAGTGTCTACTATACAATTGATGATGGCACACGTACATTTCTAGGCACAGCCAGTGGCACTGAGCAAAAGCAGACAGTGTATTTTCCATCAGGTGAGGGCTCTTTTGTTACAGGCCAAAGCATAGAATTATCCATTGAGTCTTATAAAATATCAGGAGTAGTTACACCAGTCTACCGTGCCTTTGTGCTGCGCTCTGCTCTCCAGCCCCGCTCCGTGGATATGATACAGGCTGTGGCAAGGATAGCTGATAACCTGCGTGATCGTCAAGGCGCCGTGATGCGCTCAGGGGCCACCATGCTCCAAGAGCTTAGAGACTTTGGCAACCCAGATGCCCAGGGCCTACAAGCTCACCAACTCATAGACCTCATGGGCGCCGTCAACTATGTCAAGGTTATCGGGCGCGTTGAGGAGCAGGAGGTCTACCAGCAAGGTGAGGACTATCCGGAGATCGCGGCCACTGTGAAGATGGCGGTTTTGAGTTACTCCTGATGGCAATAAGCTTGCTGTTCCGGCGAGCAGTAGAATCAGTAGTGAGGCGCTCTGAGGCATGGGTAGCACCGGCGCTACTGAATAGCTGGGTCAATTTTGGCGGTGCGTATAGCCCAGTTGGATACTATAAAGATAACCTAAACATCGTTCATCTCCGGGGCCTGATTAAGAGTGGCACGGCGACAGCAGGCACTCCCCTGTTTACCCTACCAGCAGGCTATCTACCTGCCTACATAATGATTTTCCCAACACCATCTAATGATCTCTATGGAGAAACTCAGGTCCGGGCAACAGGTAGTGTAGAGATTGTTGTTGGTAGCAACGTTTGGATTTCACTGGATGGTATCAGCTTCCGGGCTGAGGCATAAACAGAGCTAGGAGTGTAATGTGGAGGATAAGAATGGCCACTACTTGGATAAGTATGGCTGTAGCTTTGGCCAAGTCAACAGAAGCAGGCTAGAGAGCATGGAGGCTGACATGAGGACTCTATCTAACAGAATCAGTTGGCTACTTATTCTGCTCATAACCCAGCTAGCTACCATGCTCGCTTACATGATAACACACTGGAGGCCAGGGCCATAAGGCCAAAGTAGAAAGGAGCCTAACAATGCACTTTCCAGCACCGCCTAAAAGATGGAACGACTGGCTGGCACTCTTGGTACTAGTAGGTGTACCAGCACTATGGGTATACGGGCACCTAAGCGATACCGTGACTGGTGCGACTATTACTGGTTGGACTCTGGTAATCCAACACTACTGGCGCAAAGCACAACCTACTGACCCCGCACCATCAACACCATGACAATTCACCTCTGTGGGCCACATGCTTATCTATCCGGCGACCTAGATGCCAACGACAAGGCCTGGATAGCCAGGGCGCCGGTGGTCAAGGCCTTTGACGATGCGGCGCCACTGCGTCTTGCTAGCCCTGATGCCATCACCATCTACCGGGACTCTGACTTCGACAACACCTTCGAGTCCATCCTCAACAAGCTGAGTGGCCTCAAGCCATCATTTGTTGAGGGCCGTAATGAGTGGAAGATCAAGATGCCTGACCTGCTTGACCACATAGCTTGGATGCAGATATTTACCAAGCGGTGTCATGATGCTCACTTGCCTGTAGCTGGCTTTAGCATCCCTGTGGGAAACTTAGATCCTGATGGCGTTGATGCTATGATGGTAGCCAACTGGGCGGATGTTGATGCAGTAGCCTATCATGCCTACTGGGCTATGCAAGGCCCTGTCTCTGACTGGACCACATACCGCTATCGGCACTGGTATGAGCAGACAGGTGGCCACATGCCACCAGTTATTATCACAGAGGCAGGCAGGGATACTGTGGAGCAAGAAGGTGGAGGAGGACTGCCGGGATGGAAAGTGCAAGGCATTAGCCCTGAGCGCTACTATGATGAATGGCAAGCCTTTGACCGGCAACTGCAAGCTGATGCCAAGAAGCTAGTAACATGGCATGGCCAGCAGCAACCACTCATACTAGGAGCAACAGGTTTCTGTCTAAGAGGCACCCCCATGTGGGCCAACTACGAGCTATCACCGCTGTCAGCTTGGTTTGCCAGAGACAGTGTGATTGGAGGTACTCCAGTGTCAATACAATGGACACTTGGCTTTGCAGACTATGCTAGAGGGCATTCTGAGGTTGGTGTGCCCATCGAAGGTCTACAGTATGATGACCAGGGCAATGCCTGGCAGCACTCTGACAATGGCCTTCTCTTCTGGCACAAAGCAGCCAACAAGGTCTACTGGTTCCCAAACTCCCCAAAAGCCTAAGCCCCGCGAACAGGCTCATTGCTATGGCGCGGGGTGAGTTAGGCAAACATGCTTACCTCTGGGGTGCCAAGGTCTTTTCCGCTACAGGGCCTCTTGATTGCTCCGGCTTTACTCAATGGTGCTTCCAGCAACTCGGCCTAGAGATCGGCCCCGGAACCTGGTACCAACGAGAATACTGCAAGCTGCATGGACGGCAGGTTGACCAGCCATATGAGGCCGGAGACCTGCTTTTCTTCATGAACGAAGGCCCTGTGACGCCTAGCCACGTGGGGATAGCCACTGGTGATAATACTGTTATTGAGGAGACTGCCAGTTTTAGCGCCGATGTGGTGGAGACTCCACTATCCCCGCGCTGGACTGCTTATTACATTGAGGCTTGGAGACTGCCTCTAGCATAGGTTCCAGCACCGACCATAAGAGATAAACCGCATGTGTTGTTGTCCTTGCCCCGATGCGTCCTCGTAGGCATGTAAACTGGTTCTTAATTGTCTGCTCGTTTACACGGTAGCGCCTAGCAACCTGCTTGTTTGCTAGTCCATGCTGTACCTTGGCTAACAGATACTGTACCTGGCGTGGTGTTGGAGCCTTGTGCCCCACTCTCTTACTATACGGCATGCTCATTTACTCCCACTAGTTCTACTACCTCCCGCAGCGACTCCAGCACAAGCTGCGTGGTGCCTCCAGATAGATGCAGCAATGTGCCATCTGCTCTATCAGGGTCAGCGATCATCCTTATGATGTGGTTTGGGTTGATAAAGATTGGGCCTCCAAGCAACATAGTGAGTTCAATGAGCATGTGCTAACTCCTTCCTCTAGCATTTGGTTCTTGGTGAACCCCAACATACAACATGGACAAACATAGCCATTGTGTGGTACGTAGACCAGCTCTGCGCCACATCGAGAACAGGTCATAGCTGATCCAGATGCTTACTAAGCGCATCGCGTAGGGATACCAGCTCATCCTTATCCAGTATACACGTAGAGCCAGCACTCTTGTCCATGACCAACTCATATGGCCAAGGTTCCTCACCAGTATATCTAAGCACTAGTCCTACACCTTGCCATATCACACATTCCTCACACATCAGTTACCTCCTTACTCCTGTCCAGTGCGACAAGCGCTATGCGTATTTCCAGAAGTGATTTCCGGCCAATGTTTCGGATGCAGAGTAGCTCATAGTCCGAAGCCTCCACCAACTGCGATAGAAACCAATAGTCCGACTGGTTCAGAACGTTCCGTGTCCGTTTTGATAGCAAAGGGCCTAATTCCTTTTCAGATTGTACCTTCTTTTCAGATCGTGTCATATGGCGCTGACTCTGCTTCTGAAGTACATTTAAGACATACTCCAATATAACTGCCTCAGCATGGTGCCATATCTCAATAGCAGAGCCAAACCTTGCAGTCATCTTGATATGAGATAGTTTTAACTCAGCCGTGATGGCATAGTCCCGGTGTGCTGGTGGTATTTCCATAGCAGTATGGTAGCCTGCACTAAAAGCATTACTCTGGGTACACATGCCTTTAACATCTACAGGCAATGGATGGCCAGAGAGTCCGCAAAGCCATCCTTCATAGAAGTCATTGTAGCCTTCCAGGATAATCATACCTGCCTTTCCTCCTCATTCTTGCCCTGCATGGTAAGAGCAGTGCGTGCGCGCTCGAATAGTGCCTCCGGCATCACCGTGACACAGCAACCACAATCAGCCAAATTTACCTCTGCGTTCGCCACAAGATCAACCAGTACCTCCCGTAGTCTTGTCACCTCCGCTTGACTGGCGGCTAGCTGCTGTTCCAATACCATGATCTCCTGCTCTGTCATTGCCATCTCCTAGTCATAATGCATGGCTCGCCGACTTGTATGGCCACACTCACAGCAGCAATAACACCGGTACCTCTTGGTGAAGCGGCTTATATTGACAGCAGTCTTCTCATTATTAGGTAAGTAAGGGCCATGTTTGTCCAGTGTAAATTGTTCCTCATCCTTGGTAGGATGGTTACAGTGTATGCCTAGCCAGCATAGTAGCCTGACCATTATATTCTCCCTATTGCCATCTACTATAGTATGCCACCGAGATGGGGCACTTGAATGGTGCCAGTTCCTCCAGTCCTAATCCACGCAACTCCTTCTCCGCAATGTTGCCGTCTATCACCAGCTCATCATGAACCTGTAGCACCAGCTCATGCCCAGCCCTGGCAACAGCCAACAGAGCATCCTTGGTAATCTCCGCCGCCGAGCCTTGTATGGGATAATTCACAGCCTTCCTGCGCCGATCAGACTCACCTTCCACAAACTCTCCAGGCAGCCACAGCTTCCGTCCTTGCAATGTCATCACATAGCCATCACATATGCCCTGCTCTTGTACCTGAATGATCCACCTCGCCGCCTCCTTAAACATTGTCCGCCACATGATCCCAACCTCATGTGCCTTGCCTATACTGGTTATCCCGGCGGTCTCCATAATGGTCTCATCACTAGCCCCATATATGGCAGCAAAATTAACATTCTTGCAGACTCTTCTTGGTATACCCATAAAGTCTGCAACCTGCTGGTGAATGTCCAGGCCCCGCTCAAAGATGTCCAACATGACTGGATCCTGGCTGATATATGCTAGCGCGCGGAGTTCTTGTTGGCTGAAGTCCAGATCAGTAAAGCAGCCACTGTCAGGTAGAAACATTGTCCTGACCCCAGGGTTATCCATGCTGCCAGGCCCCGGTGGTATATTCTGCATGTTCCTCTCTGTGCTGGAGATGCGTCCGGTTGCAGCGTTGAGGTGAAACCTGGTATAACCCCTCTCCTGACCCTTATACGGCAGCACATACGTAGACAGCAGCTTGCTGGTCTTTCTATAGTTAAGTACCAGGGCTGCCATTGGATCATCCAGCTTCTTCAACACCTCCTCATCTGTACTCGCCGAGTAGCCCTTGCGATTGCGCTGTACTGGGATATGGTTACCACGCTGCATAAGTATGTATGCTACCTGCTGAGTACTAGCAGGGTTAAAGCCCTCCGCCTCTGCCAGTGACCTGTAGAAGTCCACCTCCAGCGACAGCTTATCCTCCAGCAACTGTCTGCGCTCCTGATCTATCCTAATGCCCCGCAGGCTCATGGCCATCAACACTGGTATCAATGCCATCTCCCTGCGGAAATATGCATGATTGACATGTGGCCATAACTTCTCATACACCAGCATTGTAGCCATCACATCATCGCAACACTTGTCTGCCACTACGTCATCTGGTAACTCATCCATAGTAGTCCGCGCCGGCAGTATATCCTTTATCTTCTTGATCTCCATGCCAAATGCTAGCGCTATCTCACCCAGCTGCTGTGGTAGTCCCTCCATATTACACATCAGCATGGTATCCAGAACATTCTCAGTATCTATGATGTTGTAGATGCCGAACAGTATTGGTATGTCGAACATGGCGTTATGGTACACCTTAGTAATACCAGGATCACACAGCACCAGCACCGCGGAGGTGAATGCTGGAGAATGCACAGGTACATAGATAGCCTCTGTGGGGCTGAGGCCAAAGCCTATACCCACCACCGACCTATCCTTGAGACTCCGTGTCTCTATGTCCACGGCGAGGAGCCTTGGTGGATTATCCAGTAGCTTGTCTCTGAGGAAGCTCTGCTGGCCGGGCTGTGTGCCTTTATATGCGAATGTCTTAATGCTAGCCACAGTGTTGATCCACACTAATCTTTTGTAACTTATGGTAGCAGTCTGCGCATATATATAGGATGCAGTCCACTGCTGGTACATCACTCACACTGACTGCCAGCCACTTATCAACCTCGTCCAATCTACCCTCATTATACCTACAGAACGGGCATATAGCCACCTTCCCATCATTGCTTCGAATTAAGCTTTTAGGAAGTGATCCCATCTTATATTCTCCATCCATTTATCTGTGTGGTGTCGCTGACTCTGTGCTGCTACGAATAGGTATCCCTATCCCATAGTAAATCAATACCATCCACCTCATCACCCCAAACATCCCATCCCGGCACTTTGCTCCTAGCGAATAGTTCCAGGTATGGTCCAGGAAACAGTCTCTCTATCCGGCGCCTAACCTCCACCGGCTTAACACTATGCTTGCCGACTGGCGCTACCACAACCTGCTTAACATCCATGCGTAGGCGCTGTGGCATTCCTCTTCTAGCTAGTAGTACCAGCTCCGCATTGCCATTTACCCAGTGGCCCAGACCAGAATGGAAATCTCTCTGTTCTAGTATGGGGAAGTCCTCCTTACCTCTACGCAGTTTCACCCACACAAAGCCAACTGTAAGATACTTAAACCCCCAAGCATCAATGACCTGCAATGCCTCTCTGAGCTTTGGCATAGTTGCCCAAAGACACAGCATACAGTCACTATCTGCATGCGCCTCTACTGGCAGCCCACAGATGTCCTCTACCGGCATGCACTCATATGCTGATCTGGCCATGCCAGTGGACGCATATGTCCTAGCATCATTGTATAGCCATGGCGGATCAGCATATATTACCTTGTATTCACCTAGGTGAGTCTGCATGTATTATCTCCTATGCCTTGAGCACTGCCATGGCCTTGATAGCAGCTAGGATACTAGCCCTGGCATCGCTAATCATGTTAAATACCTTGTCACCCTCCGTAACATACGCACCGGTTTGCAGTATGTCCAGCAGCTTCATCACCATCCATAACTCCATCACCGATACCTGCTGTGGTTCTATGATGTCTTCTGGCTCGATGTCTTCCAGCTCCATCACTCAAGGCCTCCTGAATCCGATAATGTCCTCATCGTTGATCGTATCATAACCTTGCGCTCTTAATCTAGTCTTAAATCCGGTGTTTGAGCATTCCCTCTTCTCCCAAAATAGTAGCTCGAAGCCGGCTCTAATACAAACCCTCATAACCCAGTCGCTCAGTGTCACACGCTTTCCACCTTTCATCTGATCCCTCAGCACAGTGGTCATGGTACCACCAGGTCTCAACGACTCCAGCAGCAGTGTATATATCTTAGCCATTGTCTGGTTATAGAAGAATGCTGCCATGCGGCCAAGATTCTTGCTACTGCCTAGATAGTCCACTAATGACTCCCGTTCCCAGTTTGGAAACATTGACCTCATAAAGTCACTGTCTAGGTCCTTGGCAGCATCTCCATGATTAAGCATGTCTGCGTAGGGCGGGGAGAAGATGATATGGTCAAAGAACCCTGTTAGAGGCAGATAGTCCTGACAAGGCCCTTGCAGCAGCGTGATGTTGGTATCAGGTACGCCTTTAGCCAAGAATAGCTCTTTGTTCTGACACTGTAGCTTGTGGAAGTACAACGAATCTTCGATCAGGTACACCTGCCTGGCCTCCTCCAAAGGCAACGTTGCTATCATGATACTGCCTGTGCCAGACATACAGTCTAGTAGCTTGTCTCCGGGCTCTGATACATAGTCAATGATGGCTTTCTGTAGCCAAAGGTTAAGCTTAGCCGGATGCTGGAGTGACTCCTTGACAAACAGTTGTTTGCGCCACTCCACATCCCGGCCAAACTTTATCCATCCATGCTCATCCCTGACATGCTCCGGGGCAAATACCTTGATACTCATGGCCCCTCCTCTATAGCCTCCAGCTCACATGATGCAAACATGTGTGTTGGCCAGATCACTCCTCCCCACTCGTATGGGATATCCATAAGGACTTTATACCTATGTCCTGGAATAAGCACGCCATGATTGTCAGGTCCGTTAATATTCACAACTACCCCAGACCTTCCATCAAGATAGACAGGATGGCTATGCACAGAGCCTTCTGGCAGAGCAGTAAGACGGTATATGGCACATTTCTGCAGCACTATGTAGTTACATTCCGCTGATAGCATCACTCTTACCCTTTGCCCAACTGCTGGTGCCCAAGCCTCTACCCCTGCACCATCTTCAGCTTCCATACAGCGTTGCACCCAGTTACTCATCAAACTCCCTTCCTAAAGCATCTATTAGCTTCCTTGCCAGTCCAGGTCCAATACCATCAACATCCACCAACACACTCATCGGCGCATTAACCACGGCCCACACGCTGCCAAAGTAGTCAATGAGAGCCTTGGCTCTAACCTCTCCAAGCTCCACTCCTGCTATGCCCATCAATGTCAGCACCGCAGGGTCAAAGGCTTTGGGGTTAATCCTAGGCTTGATATAGCGCCTCAGCGTGGTGTGCTCCTCCTTCTGGCTGCTCCTGTACCATGCAACGAGTGCACTTGCGGTGTCTCTACTATGGCATGTCCTATACACACTAATCCCAGCTTTGTCCAGTTGCCAAAACCAGCTCTGAATGCGATGGTAAAGCCCATGCTGAGGGTGTTTTGGCGTACCGTAAGAATGCTGGAGCCTGAAGTACGGCTTGTCGCCAGACTTAGTATAAACGTCCATGCCCCAAGGTGTAGATTCAGCAACTCCTTCGACAAGAAGAATGGTCTCCTCTGTGGCAATCATCTCCCTCCTTAACTGTTCCTCCACTCTATCTGGGTCTGAGAGCACTTCTCCCCATTGCTTCCTCTCTACTTGACAGCGGTGGCCATCAGCACAAAACCAAAGATAGTCCGCATAGCCTAGCTGGACTAGATTTTGACGCTGGCACTCCACTGACTGACGTATGAGATGGAAGACGTCATCTGGTTCGAAGACATCAACCAGCAACATACCCTGCCGCCCAGTTTAGGATGTCAAGGACTTCGGCAGGAGTCTGGTATCCGAGTATAACATCATTCTCATCCTTGGAGTACTGCTGGGTTAGCCAGCCTCCAGGAGCCTTGGAGTCATCTCTTATGAAGATCGCAACCTCGGCATTATCACACTCAAGTACATGTAGATGCATCTCAGTTCCAATGTCTACTCGAAGGTTATCACAATGCATGCCACCTCCAAACTGAACTGATACGGTGACACCGTTCTGGAATGTAATATGAAAGCCTCTGCTGCCTGTGATTGCAAAGCCTGCCTGGTTACTCATCAGCCCTCCCCACGGAGTATCCTTACCGCTGTCTCTATGATGCTCCAACTTGGCTCATCATAACTCATCCCGGTCAAGTCCAACACCAGCTTCGACTGTGTAATGGTAGCCTTTGGCCTGCTGCTATTCAGCTCCGTCCTGATAATCATGTCCACCAACTGACCAGTCCTCCTCCACTGATCTGCGACTCTCTTGCCGGTGGTTATGGACTTAATCCCCTCTGTGGTAGGTACATCCCTCCTCTCATCAGTCAGATGGCACACCAGTACCAGACCCTTACCCGCCTCTCGCGCCGCATCAACCAGAGACACCATCCTCAGATTCGGCTCCGTGTACTCTATCTCCAGCAGCCTTACCCTGTTTGCATCCTTCTCCTGCTTCTCCTCCAAAAATGCATTAGTACACAGTGTCCAGACCCGTGTCCAGCTGTCCCAGACAATGGTCTTGACCGCTGGGTCAACCAGCGCCTTGAGATAGTCCTCCAGCATCTTGTACCAAAGGTCTTTGACCCCGGTGACCTTGCCGGCCTTGCTGGTGGTCATCCTCAGCTTATCTATGATGGCCTGCTGTGGAACATGATATGACTGTGATCTGATGGCATTAGACTTTAACTCTTCAGCAAACCTCCACGATGCTCTGCTGAATCCGCCAACATCGGTGTCCATGTGGACCATGGGCTTTGGGAATGTGAGTGCCAGGCTGGTCTTCCCGGTGCCTACTTCACCCTCAATAGATACTACTGGGTTCAAGGTAAGTTCCTCCATCTGCTCTCTGCACGATCCTCCGCTGACCACTCAAGGTGGAGGTCTCGCATTATACAGTCATATCTGTATGATATGCTAATTTTCCACCTTAACCAGTGTAGTATATGTGCATATATTTGTTCCATGCTTTGTGGAATTCTCACAGCAACCTCCTGCTTTCTCTTAATGCTATGCTTGCTAGACACTCTGGACAAAATGCCGGGCTTTCTTGTGGCTCATCACTCCAGTGAAGGCCAATTCCACAACTGTAGCACTTCCATAGTAACAGGCACCCGTATGTAGAATGTTTTCCTCCACATGTCCCACAAACCATTACTATGGCCACTACCGGTGACTGCATTGTCTGCTCCTCCTTATATGTATTGCACTCCCACCGGGCAGTAGCTTGCCACCTCACAATAGCTCCTGCATCTGTTACCGCCCCATCTCTCATCGTCACTACAGGGCTCCACTGCGGACATACCAGCACCCAGCACACTACTAGCTGTAAACTCCATAGCATTCTCCAATCTAGCTGCCTTGGTCTTGAAGTATGACAGCACTACATTATCCGGCAGCATGTGGACCGGTATCAGGTAGATATTCTCCTTCACTCCACGCTTGGTGGCTATGGCCAACCCACCATCCCTCACCGTACACTGTACCTGCATCCTGCTAACCACCAACTCATACTGCTGCTCTGCCATGATGCGATACATGTTCATCTGCAAGGTAACATCGCTGAGGTCTACATATCCAGCCCTGGGGTCAAACACCACGCCAACAGGCTTGTTCCTTGCCAGCCTCATACTCCCCCAGGTCTTAAAATCTGTAAGCACCAGCTCGTCGCCATCAGCCTCTATCAGGTCAAGCGTGCCCTGGATCCAGCCCAGATTCAGCGCCAGCTCGCTGAGGGAGCCATTGTCACCCAGTGTGTGTTGCTCCTGCTTGCCCCACTCCACCTCCTGCACACTACTTGATTCCAGTAGCTTATGATGACTACTCCCCAACAGCGCAAAGGCCCTGTCCTTGGGGTCGATGGCATAGTCTCTGGTTATCTTGAGATACTCCATCATCGTGCCATTGAGTAGACTGGTGACATGAGGCACACCATCCCACTCATGACTAGTGCCAGCAATCACCATGAGTGTAGCCCTTGTCAGGCAACGTTGCTCCATCCTACAAGCCTGTAGACAAGCTTTAGTACCAATGCTCTCCTTATCCGGGCATATGAACCGCATCAAAGGCATGTTCTTCCTCCAGCTCAAACTTCTCCAGCTCCTCCGCCCTTGCAGCAGTCCTCCCTCCACTCACAGTCTCCACAACCCACCGC
>ERZ1292645.72-Hain-H14-02um-R2-72-length-46727-cov-27_pt1 | contig 46727 bp, 46 predicted proteins | sample MGYA00564401_ERZ1292645 | MGnify/ENA primary metagenome ERZ1292645 (study PRJEB36523, sample SAMEA6512644) | groundwater metagenome | collected 2019-01-09 | study: AquaDiva: Metagenomics assemblies of 32 groundwater samples | reverse complement strand
GCCCTATGAATCAGACATCTCGCGCCGTGAGAATCCTGAATGTCGATACGCTCTAAGCCAACCTTAGCATTGGCCTATGTTCGACGCCTCGAGGTCTTTTTTGACTTCATCGTCAAAACATTCATGCACAGGCCGACCTGCGCCAGAAGTCACAGCCGCCAAAAATCTCATATCAGTCAGTTTTATCGACTTGCCGTTCCGTAAAGCCGGGCCAACACTTCGGCTTATAAGAATAGCTTCGGGGAGTTTTCATCATGTCTGTCAAAAATTTGCTGGCAAGTTCGAGCGCGTTCGCCCTGCTCTTCATCGGCTTAGAGGCCCATGCCCAGACCGCCGCCGCCGACGCCCCCCGAACGGTCGATGAGATCGTCGTCACCGCACAGAAGCGAACACAGAGTCTGCAGGACGTCCCCATCGTCGTGACGGCGGTCAACGCCCAGCAACTGCAAGACGCCGGCGTGCGGGACATCAAGGACCTGACCGTGGTGACCCCGGGCCTGACCGTCACCACCACCGGCAGCAACACATCCACCACCGCGCGGATCCGCGGCATCGGCACCGTCGGCGACAACGTCGGCCTGGAGTCGTCCGTCGGCGTGGTGATCGACGGGGTCTATCGCCCCCGTAACGGCGTGGCGTTCGGCGATCTCGGCGATCTCGAACGCATCGAGGTGCTGAAAGGGCCGCAGGGCACCCTGTTCGGCAAGAACACCTCGGCCGGCGTCATCAACATCCTGACCAAGCGCCCGGAATTCCAGGTCGGCGCCAACAGCGAGGTCACGGTCGGCAACTTCAGCGCCTTCGGCGCGGCGCTGTCCCTGACCGGCCCCATCGTCGCGGAGAAGGTGGCCGGGCGGCTGTTCCTGGCCGGGCGCTCGCGCGACGGGTTCTACGACGTGGTCGGCGGCGTCCCCACCAACGACCAGAACTTCTACACCGCCCGCGGCCAGATCCTGGTCCGGCTGAACGACGACGCCGAGGTCAATTTCGTCGCCGACTACACGGACAAGAACGAGCGCTGCTGCGGCGCCGTCCAGATCAAGAACGCCGCCGGCCCCACGGCGGTGCTGAACTCGATCGTCCCGGGCGCGATCGCCAATCCGCCGAACCCCAAGGCCTTCACCGCCTACGGCACGCATGACGATCTCAAGCACGTCGTGGACAAGGGCGTTTCGGCGACGCTCGACTGGACCACCCCATGGCTCGGCGGCGCCCGGTTCACCTCGATCACCGCGCTGCGCGACTGGAAGAGCCAAGGCGGCGGCGACACCGACGGCACCCTGGTCGACGTGCTCTACGGCCCGGCCGTGGACAGCAGCAATCCAGGCTCGGTCCAGTTCCGCCAGTTCAGCCAGGAATTCCGTCTGGCCGGCGACACCGAACGGCTCAACTGGCTGGTCGGCGCCTTCTTCACCAACGAGAAGCTGACCCAGCACGTTCGCCTGGTCTACGGGACCCAGTTCGAGAACTACGCCAACGGCCTGTTCGGCGGCGCCCTGCCGCTGTTCACCGGCCGGCCGGCCAACGGCTCGACCTTCGTGGCCGGCCACGGCCAGAACGACACCTACAAGCAGGAGGAAAAAGGCGCGGCGATCTTCACCAACAACAGCTTCAAGATCACCGACAAGCTGACCCTGACCGGCGGCGCGCGCTACACCTGGGAAAAGAAGGACCTCGACACCGTCTGGAACAACACCGACGGCGGGATCGGTTGCCTTACGGCCCTCTCGCGGGTCCCCACCCTGGGCGCGCCCGGCGCGCTGATCTGCGGCACCTTCCAGAACCCGGCCTTCTCGCAGCTGGGCTCCAACTCGCAGCGCCTGCGGGAGGAAAAGGCCACCGGGACGGTCAAGCTTGACTACCGCTTCACCCCGCAGATCCTGGCCTATGCGTCCTACGCGCGGGGCTACAAGGCCGGCGGCTTCAACCTCGACCGGATCGCCCAACCGACCCAATCGGGCGGCAAGCCGGCCGCGCCGATCCTCAACACCAGCTTCAAACCCGAGATCGTGGATTCCTACGAAATCGGCATGAAGAACACGCTGTTCGACCGCACTGTCCTGCTGAACGGCACGATTTTCTACCAGGAGTTCACGGACTTCCAGCTCAACAGCTTCAACGGACTGGTCTTCAACGTCACCTCGGTCCCGACCGTCATCTCCAAGGGCGTCGACGCCGACTTCATGTGGTTCACGCCGATCAAGGGCCTGACCGTGAACACCGGCGTCACCTACGCCGAAACCTACTATCCGAAGAGCACGGCCAGCGTTCTCGGCAGCCCGCCCCCGCCGCCAGCCAACCCGACCGGCAACCAACGCCTGCCCGGTTCGCGCCTCTCGCTGGCGCCGCTCTGGTCAGCGTCGCTGGCGGCGACCTACGAGCATGAGATCACCGACAACCTGGTCGGCCGCGTGGCCGTCAACGCCAAGTACCAGTCGTCCTACAACACCGGCTCGAACCTCGATCCGGTGAAGACCCAGCCCGGCTTCACCCTGGTCAACGCCCGGATCGGCATCGGCCCGGACGACCGGAGCTGGCAGGTCGAGGCCTGGGCTCAGAACATCTTCGACGAGTATTACACCCAGGTCGGCTTCGACGCGGTCGCCCAGAGCGGCTCCTACGACGCCTTCCTCGGCATGCCGCGCACCTACGGCATGACCCTGCGGCTCGCCTACTAGGACGCCGGCGACGGCCCTCGCTAGCTGGCGATGGCCGTCTTCAGCTCAGCGCTCTCGGCCTGCGGGTCGAGAGCGGCCTGCAGCACCGCCAGCAGGCGCTCCATCTCGATGGGCTTGGCGAGATAGTCGTCCATGCCGGCGGAGAAATAGGCCTCGATCTCATAGGCCTGGACGCTGGCGGTCAGGGCGATGATCGGGGTTCGCGCTCGCCCCTTGGCCCGCTCCCGCGCGCGGATCTTGGTGGCCGCGGTCAGGCCGTCCATCACCGGCATGTGGATATCCATGAAGATCGCGTCCCAGGTCGCGGTCTCCCACGCCTCCAGGGCCTCGGCGCCTGAAGCCACCGCCGACACGTCGAGGCCGAACTGCGCCAGCAGCGTTTGGGCGACCAGCCGGTTAGTCGGATTGTCGTCGGCGACCAGCACCCTTGCGCGGTCCAGGCCCTGGGGCTCGGCCCGCGACTGAGCGTCCGCCGGCGCCGACGTCACCCTCAAGGGGACGCTGAAGGCGAAGCAGGCGCCGCGGCCAGGCGCGCCGGTCGCGCTGATCTGGCCGCCCATCAGATGAAGGATCTCCCGGCAGATCGCCAGGCCCAGGCCGGCCCCGCCGAACCGCCGGGTCGACGAGGCGTCGGCCTGGACGAACATCTCGAACAACGCGGCGCTGTCGACGGCGGCGAAGCCGATGCCGGTGTCGAGCACGCTGACGCTCAGCAGATCTCCATCGCAGTCGATCCGGGTGGTGATCGCGCCTTGTTCAGTGAACTTCAGGGCGTTCGACAACAGGTTGTTGAGCACCTGCCGCAGCCGCGCGGCGTCGCCGATCCGCCATCCGCGAGCGCTGGGCGCGATCTCGAAATTGAACGCCAGGCCCTTCTCCAGGGCCAGGCCGCGATAGAGTTCGGCCAGGTCTTCGGCCCAGCTCTCCAGGTCGAAGACGCCCGGCTCCAGCTCCAGCTGACCGGTCTCGATCTTGGAGATGTCCAGCACGTCGTTGACGGTCGACAGCAGCACCTGGCCCGAGGCCTGGATCGTCTCCAGCCGCGCGCGTTGCCCCGCGCTCATCTCATCCAACGACATGGCCTGGGCCATGCCCAGCACGCCGTTCAGCGGCGTGCGCAGTTCGTGGGTGATCATAGCCAGGAATTCGCTCTTGGTGCGATTGGCCGCCTGTTCCCGCTCGGCCAGGTCCTGGGCGTGGCGACGCAGTTCGGTGTTGCGCGCCAGTTCCAGCTCGATCTGGCGATTCAGGGCTTCGGCGGCCAGACGGGCCTTCAGTTCGCGCATCACCGCGCCGCGCATCAGCGACGACATGCCGGTGGCCGCGAACCCCGCCGCCAGACCGATGAAGGTGTACTGGTTGCGCACCTCCGGCGAGGACTGCGTCGCCATCAGCCACATGCAGGCCAGGGCCGCCGCGACGCTGGGATAGGCCGTCCGCCGGGTCGGGCTGGCCGTGGCGAAGGCCAGCGACATCACCACGAAATAGGAGAGTTTGTGTTCCTGATAGTGGATCGACAGATAGACGACGACATTGGCCAGGACGGCGATATTGGCCGCCAGCACCATGGCCTCGATCCGGGTCAGGCGTCGCTCGCCGCGCCGCACCAACCACGCAAAGCCAAGCACCATGACCGCCGTGATAGCCGATAGACCAGCCAGAACCGCTAGGTTCCAGCCCTGCTCATCGAACCCATGGGCGACAGTCACGACGCAGTAGTACAGCCCCAGCACGCCCAGAAAGCCTTGGACGATAGGGGCGAACACGCCCGCGAGTTCCTGAGACAGGACGGAGTCCTGACGCGATTGTTCCCTGCGAATGACCGCGCCCTCCCCCAATATGGAGGTTCTTCTCGCACGTCGCGGTTGAACCTAGATTAACGCCCCAACGAAAATACCACTTGGAATGGTCGCCCTCTCGCCATGGTTCAGCTGCGCCACGGTCAAGCTCCGGCCACGATCTCGGCGCGACCCTTTGTTTCGGTGACGAAACAAAGAAAGGGAGGTCGCCATGGTTATTCGCCAATTCCTGCCTGTTTTCGGAAGGCCCGAACGCCGGCCGCGCTCGCCGGCGGTCAAGATCGCCATCATCGCGTCGATCGCGGTCCATGGCGGCCTGGCCGTCTATCTCGCCGTGCAGACCTGGGCCCCGCCGGAGCCGGTCGTCGTGCCCGAAGGCCCGATCATCAACGTGCAGACCTTCACGCCTCGGCCGAAGATCGAGCCCTTGCCGACCCCGACGCCGAAGGTCTCGCCGAGGGTGGCGGCCCCGATCACAGACAGCTTCCCGATCCCGACGCCGATCCCCATGGCGCCAGCTCCGGTTCCGGCTCCACCGCCTGAAGGCCCGGTCGCCGGCCTCGCCCCCACGCCGCCGGCGCCGCCTGTCGCCAAGCCGGTCGTCCGCGCGCCCGACTGGCTGGCCAGGCCCGGCGCACGCGAATACGCCCGCTTCTATCCGGACAGCGCTCTGCGGCGTGAGATCGGCGGCCAGGCCGTCCTGGCCTGCACGGTCGGCGCCGCGGGCACGCTCAGCGGCTGCAGCGTGGTCGGCGAGACGCCGGAGGGCGAAGGCTTCGGCAAGGCGGCCCTACGGCTCGCGCCCTACTTCAAGATGAGCCCGCAGACGCAGGACGGCCAGCCCGTCGACGGGGCCAGCGTCCGCATCCCGATCCGCTTCAACCTCGGCGGCTAGGCGGCAGGGGCCTGCTTAGTAGCTCTTGGGCAGGCCCAGCACGCGCTCGGCGATGTAGTTCATCACCATCTCGCGGCTGATCGGCGCGATCCGGGCGATCATCGCCTCACGGAAGTAGCGCTCGACGTCGAACTCCTTGGCGTAGCCCATGCCGCCGTGCGCCAGCACCGAGGCTTCGCAGGCGTTGAACCCCGCCTCCCCGCCCAGGTACTTGGCGGCGTTGGCCTCGGCCCCACATTCGCGGCCGGCGTCGTAGAGCGCCGCGGCCTTGAAGGCCATCAGGTTCGCCGCCTCCAGCTCCGCCCAGGCCTTGGCCAGCGGATGGGCGACGCCCTGGTTCTGACCGATAGGACGCCCGAACACCACGCGCTCCTTGGCGTAGGTCGTGGCCCGCGCCAGCGCCGCGCGGCCCAGGCCCACGGCCTCGGCCCCGAACAGCACCCGTTCGGGGTTCAGCCCCTCCAGCAGGTAGTAGAAGCCCCGCCCCTCCTCGCCGATCAGATCGTCAGCCGGGATCTCCAGGTTGTCGATGAACACCGCGTTCGACTCGACCGCCTTGCGGCCCATCTTCGGGATCACCGTCGCCGAGATCTTGCTGCGGTCGAAGTCGGTGTAGAACAGGCTGAGGCCCTCGGTGGACTTCTTGACCTGATCCTTCGGCGTGGTGCGGGCGATGATCAGCATCTTGGTCGCGCGCTGGGCCATGGTCGTCCACACCTTGCGGCCCGAGATCACATAGCCGTCGTTGGTGCGCACCGCCTTGGTGGTCAGGCTGGTGGTGTCGAGACCGGAGTCCGGCTCGGTGATGCCGATGCAAATCTTGTCTTCGCCGGAGATCAGCCGCGGGATCGCCCGTTGCTTCAGGGCCTCGGAGCCGAACTTGGCGATCGGCATGGGGCCGAAGATGTTCAGGTGGACGGCGCTGGCCCCGGAAAACCCCGCGCCGGACTGGGCGACCGCCTGCATGACCAGGGCCGCCTCCGTCAAACCAAGCCCCGCGCCGCCCAGGCTGGTCGGCATGGCCGCGCCCAGCCAGCCGCCAGCCGCCATGGCCGCGACGAAGGCCTCGGGAAATTCGCCGGTCTCGTCGGTCCGGCGCCAGTACTCGGCGTCGAAACCGGCGCAAAGGCGGGTGACGCTCTCGACGATCGCCTGTTGTTCGTCGCTCAGCCAGAAACCGCTCATGACGCCTATCCCCTACTTGCCGGCGGCGTTGAACCTCGCCGGGTTCAGCCGCTCGGCATAGGGGCCAACTTCCCCCTCCGTCACGCAAGCCACGATCAGCCTGGCGACCAGCGGGGCCAGCAGCCAACCGTTGCGGCGCGCGCCGACCGCCAGCAGGACGCCGTTGTGACGTCCGCGTCCGACCATCGGCAAGCCGTCCGGCGTCGCGGCGCGGACGCCGGTCTCGGCGGTGAAGTCAGCGCTCGCAAAGGCCGGGAACAGCCGGGTCCCGGCGGCTCGCAAGGCGTCGACCTGGCCCGGCTCGACGGAGCGGTCATCCAGGCCTGCCTGCATGGTGGCGCCGATGGTCAGGTCGCCCGGCGCGCCGGTCACATAGGCGCCCTGCCCGCGCACGACGACGCCGTCATGGGCCGCGCGCGCGCGCAGGATGTGGCCCTTGATCGGCGAGAGATTGGCCAGCTCCGGCGCCACCACCGCCAGGTCGCGGCCATTGCCGGTAGCGATCACCAGCCGCTCGCCGCCCTCAAAACCCGTGGCGCGCTCTGGGCGAAACACCACGCCCGCCGCCTGCGCGGCGCGGCGCAGGGCGGCCAGGGTCTGGCCCGCCTCGATCCGCCAGTCCTCACGCACCAGGAAGCCGCGCGTCCAGCGCGGCGCCAGGCCCGGAGCAAGACCGTCCAGGGCGCGGCGTTCGAGTTCGGTGGGATGCAGGCCCAGAGTCCGCAGGCCCGCCTCGGTCCGCGCCAGATAATCGGTTTCGCCCACCGCCACCGCGCCGGACCGGTCAATCCTGACGTCGATCCGCGCCTCCAACGCCGGCCAAAGGTCGCGCGCGGCGCTGAGCAGATCGAATTGCGGGGCGGTGGCGGCGTCCAGCACCGCCTCGAAAGCCGGGGCCAGCATGCCCGCCGCCACGCCCGAGGCGTTGTCGGCCGGCCCGGCCGGATCGAAGACCGTGACCTGCGCCCCAGCGTCGGCCAGGGCCAGCGCCGTCGTCAGGCCCAGCGCGCCGGCTCCGGCAACGGTGATCTTGGCGCCTCTTCTCATGGGCCTAACCACCGGGCTTCGCGCTCAAAATCAAGCTCGGAACCACAAAAGATGCGGCCGATTTCGCCGGCCGGTTCACGCAACCGAAGCGCCGCGACGATAACGCTTGAGGCCCAGGTGGAAGAGACCGGCCGCCAGCGCCGCGTAACCGCACGCGGCGCTGATCACCACCGCAACGCTGCGAACGCCCGGTTCACGCAGCATCTCCACCGGCGCCATCACCACGAATCCGGCCGGCAGGATGCTGTAGGCGATCACCTTGACCGCCCCCTCGTAGATCGATCCCGGATAGCTGGAGAACAGCAGGGTGAAGTCGGTCAGGTCGCGAGCGAAGCTGCGCGCGCCGGACGCCCAGAAGGCCAGGCTGGCGAACGAGATCGCGGCCGACAGGTAGACGGTCAGGCCGGCCGTCAGCGCGACCAGCAATAGCGGCAGATCGGCGAGCTTAAGGTCAGCGAACAGGCCAAGGACGATGATCCCGCCCGCCAGATCGCCCCACGACGTAGCCAGGCTTTCGCGCGCGAGCAGCCGCGAGATCAGGCCCTTCGGCTGGGTGAGCAGCGCGTCCAGTTCGCCGCGCAGGACGGAGATCGCCATGTCGCGATAGCCGCCGAACACCGTGCCGCAGAGGCCGACGATGGTCATCATCAGCCCCAGGAGCAGCGCCAGGTCGGCGAACCCCCAGCCGCCGACGCTCTTGAAGCCGGCGAAGAACAGCACCCACAGCGTCAGAAACACGGCGTTGTTGATGAACATGCCGGCGACCTGAAGGGCGAAATTGGCGCGGTCGGCGAAGGACATCCGCACGGCGGCGGCGGCCTGCAGCGCGTAGAGCCGCACAAACGCGATCATACCCCGCCCTCCCGCAGCACCTTGGCCAGCCCAGCCCGCCACAGCCGCACGCAGGCCAGCGACAGCAGGACGATCCACAGCCCCTGCCAAGCCAAGCCGGTCAAAAAACCCTGCCACGACGCCGCGATCGCCTGGGCGCTGGGCCAATAGAGGTGGGCGGCGAACGGCGAGGCCTTGGCCACGCCCTCCAGCGTCCCGGGATAGAGCGTCACCGGCGCATAGAGCCCGCCCAGCAGGAACATCAGCTTCTGGATCACCAGCTGGAACGGCAAGGTCCGCCGCGCCCAGAAGGCCATCAGCCCCGCCAGGGCGTAGAGCAACACGCCGACGACCACGCCAAGAACGCCCAACACCACGATGTAGGGGAAGGCCTCCAAGGCGGGCGGCTCTCGGCCCGTGACCGCCAGCAGGGCGAGCGCCGTCACGCCCAGGGCGGTCAGACGCACCGCCGCCGCCCCCAGGCTCTGACTGAAGGTCTGGGCCAGATACGACTTGGGCCGCAGCAGGTGCGGCTCCAATCCGCCGGAGCGGATATCGTCCTCCAGCTTCAAGTGCACGGCCGGCAGGGCCAGGGTGATCCACTCGGTCACGCCGATGTAGAGCGCCAGGCCGCCGGGCGGCAGGTCGCCGGCCAGGGTTCCGGACAACCGCTCGGAGGCGACCTTGTCCCACAGGGCCGAAAGCACGATCAGCAGGATCACATAGAAGATGCAGCGGCCGACCAGCACCGGCCAACCGGCCAGGGTCTGGCCGGCGCCGAGCCGGAAGGCCGACAGCAGCGCGCTGGCCGCGCGCGCCGCCTCAACGGACCGCGAGTGCAGATGCGTAGATGTCATGGATCACGTCCTCCATCGGAGGATCTTCGATGGTGATGTCCTCGACCCCGCCCTGAGCCAGGGCGGCGGTGATGACCTGTTCGACCCGGATCAACCGGGTGTCGACGTCGAGAACCACGGCGTGCGCCTCCGAGGCCCGGCGCGTGACGCCCGGTAGGTCGACGACGATCTGCGGACCGGCCGACAGCACGGTGACGACCTTGCGCCCCAGGAACCGCTTGCGCAGTTGATCGGTCGGCTGGTCCACCACCACCTGGCCAGCGTTGACGACGATCACCCGGTCGCAGACCAGCTCGATGTCGCGAGTGTCGTGCGAGGTCAGCAGCACCGTCTGGCCATGATCGCGCGCATGGTCGCGGATGAAGTCGCGGATCGCGGCCTTGGCGGTGACGTCCAGCCCGATGGTCGGCTCGTCCAGGAACAGCAGGCCCGGCCCGTGCAACAGGCTGGCGGTGATCTCGCAGCGCATCCGCTGGCCCAGCGACATTCGGTGCACCGGCTGATCCAACAGGTCGGCCAGGGCGAAGCGCTCGACCATCTCGCCAAGCCGCCGCTCGAAGACCGCCTTGTCCTGATCGTAGATGTGGCGGAGCTGGTTGAAGCTGTCGCGGGCCGGCAGTTCGCCCCACAGCTGGGAGCGTTGGCCGAAGACCACGCCGATCTTGTAGGCCAGCGCCTTGCGGTCCCGCCAGGGCGTCAGGCCCAGCACGCTGGCCTCGCCGGAGGTCGGCTCCAGTATGCCCGACAGGATTTTCAGGGTGGTGGACTTGCCCGCGCCGTTGGGGCCGATCACCGCCACGCGCTCGCCGCGCCCGACCTCGAACGACACGCCGTCGACGGCGTCGATGCTCACATGCCGGAGAGAGAAGCCGCCAAGCAGGCCGCGCCCGCGCTTAGCGTAGCTGTAGCGCTTCCGAAGGTTCGCGATGGTGATGACGGCTGACATGGGAGACTTCGATCTTCGAGAGGGTTCGGACGGCGGCAGGCAGGCATGCAAACGGGTAAAGGCACGGGAGGCCGTACCCACCAGCATTGCGCATCTGTCCGGACAGTCCGGTCATCGAGATCAAATCCAACTCAGCCGCGAAACATGTTCGCGGAACGACGGTAGCTGTAGACGAGGCTTTGACACCGCACAACCATCGGTTTTCCGGCAGTTCAAGATCCTCCCCCGCTGGGGGAGGTGGCGCGCGCAGCGCGACGGAGGGGGCTCTACTGAAGGAGTCGTAGTCCCCCTCACCCGGCCAATGGGCCGGGAGCTCCCCCAGCGGGGGAGCATCTGACGCCGCGATATTACTCCGCCGCGATGGTCACCGGGGCCGCCGAGCGGTCCTTAAAGTTGATCGCCTGGAGGTACTTGATCCCCTCCTCGGCGATGTCGTCGCCGACCATCTTGTCGCCCTCGGCCTTCAGCTCGTCCATGTCGACATAGGTCGCATAAAAGGCCCGCGTCCGTTCGGTGATCAGGCCCGAATTGAACAGGGTCTTGATGAGCACGCGGAAGATGTTGGTCTGGCTCTTCAGGCGTTCGCGGCGACGCTCGTCATTCTGGATCAGGATGACCAGCTCGGCCCGGACCCGGTCGGGATCGAGCCCGAAGTCCGCATAGACCCCGGCCTGCTGATTGGGCGAGCCCATGTTGAACAACAGGCTCTGGAAGCAGTGCGCGGCCCAGTCCTCGACCATGTCGCGTTCGGCCTGGGTCATCTTCGGAATGGTGCGATCGGCCCAAATCTTCCCGAACTTGTGGTGGAAGGCCTCGTCGGTCATCACCAGCTGGAACAGCTTCTTGGCCAACGGATCGCGGTTGTACTGGAAGCCGGCGGCGAAGGCGCCCATGGCCAGGCCCTCGACCAGCATCTGCATGCCGATAATCTTCTTGTAGACCTCCGGCGCCTCGATGATCTCGACCAGCAGCGTCTTCAGCACGTCGCCGCAGGGACGCGGCCGGCCCCAGCGGGCCTTGATGTACTTGGCGAAGGCGGTGACGTGGCGCGCCTCTTCGCGAGTCTGGTTGGCGGCGTATTCCTGCGCGCCCTGATCCTTCAGCACGTGGCAGAGCGAGGCCGAGAGGTTCAGCGCGCCCTGCTCGCCATGCAGGATTGAGGAGAAGTTCCACAGCGCCATCTCGTTGATGAACCTGGCCTTCTGGCCGGTCTTCTCAAGATGCTCGAGCACGTAGGGCACGCCCAGCGACATGATCTGGTCGTCAGGCAACAGCGCCTCGTTCTCCATGTCCCACGGCTCGGAGAAGTCGATGTATTTCGGGTCGAGCGGATCCCAGAAATGGTCGTGGGTCGCCGAGATGATCTTGTCGAAGGCGGTCGAGCGCGCGTTGTAGCGGTCGAGTTCGAGCATCGACTCGAAGTCGTTCGGAGCCACCGCGTCATACATGACGTCTTTGGTGATGTTGCCGTCGGCCATTGGTTTCCTCCCGGTACAGCAACGGGGAGGATTTGCCGGTGAACACCGTTTGGATAGAGCCGCCTCAGCGGCGCCGGAACAGCGCCTCGAGCCCCTGGATCACGTCCTCCATCAGGGTGGAATCCGCATTCGCGCCATCGGCCAGGGTCAGCGAGGCCGCCCCATGCCCACAGGCCCAGACGGCCAGCGCCACCTTGTGGACGGTGTCGGCGTCGCGGTCCTGCTGGCTACGCGCCTGGGCGATCGCACTCTCCAGCACGGCGAAGGCGCTGTCGCGCGCGGCGGCCACCTCCGGCTCCGATATCAGGCCGGCGTCGAACATCAGATCGTAGAGCGCCGGCTGGGAGCGTGCGAAGCCGAAATAGGCCAGCGCGCAGGTGCGGATAGGCGTGGCGTCCGGCGCCGTCGCCGCGGCCTCCTTGAGGGCCGCTTCCAGTTCACGGAAACCACCGGCGGCCAGCCCCGCCATCAGGGCGCTCTTCGAGGCGTAGTGGTGATAGACCGAGCCCGCCGCGATGCCGGCCCGCGCCGCCAGTCCCCGCAGGTTCAGCTCCGAGCGACCGCCGCTTTCCAGCAGGGCGCGCGCCTCTTCCAGCAACTGAGCCCGCAGGTTGCCCACGTGGTACGGGCGGCGGCTGCGGGTGGTTTCCCCTACACCCCAGGACATCAGACGATCCCTTCACGGTCGCTCGAACCGAGGTCACAGCCCCGGCCGGGCAGGACGAACAGCGGCCAGACAGCCAGGGACATGGCGTCCGTGACGGCAAGCGCGGCGGTGAGGCTGCGACTCATGGCTGACTCCATTCGGATGACGCGCCAGGTGATGTTCCCAAGCTTGTCGCGGCTTGTCGAGGTCGCCCCTCCCAAGGCTCCCTCACGACCGCGTCAAACTAACCGTTGATAACCTATAGGCCGGTCGCTAGCCTTTCCGCAACGAGAAGCAGTCGAGGGAATGAGGGCATGGGCGCTGACTACAAGGTCGCCATTCTGGGCGCGGGGTTCGCCGGCCTCTGCATGGGGCTTCGCCTGCAGGCGAAGGGCGAGACCTCCTTCGTGATCCTGGAGAAGGCTGACCGGGTCGGCGGCACCTGGCGCGAGAACGTCTATCCCGGCTCCGGCTGCGACATCCCCAGCCACCTCTATTCCTATTCCTTCGAGCCCAATCCCGACTGGCCGGAGGTCTATTCCGCCCAGCCCGACATCCTCGCCTACATCGACGGCGTGGTCGAAAAGCATCAGCTTTCCAAACACATCCGCTTCAACTCTGAAGTGACGGGCGCGGCCTGGGACGAGGCCGGCGGCTTCTGGCGCATCGCCACGGCCGGCGGCGGCTTCGTGACCGCGCAGACCTTCATCACCGCCTGGGGTCAGCTTAACCGACCCAAGGCGCCGCCGATCGAAGGCCGCGACGACTTCGCCGGCCCCGCCTTCCACTCGGCGCAATGGGACACCTCCGTCGACCTGATGGGCAAGCGCGTCGCGGTGATCGGCAACGGCGCCAGCGCCATCCAGTTCGTGCCGCAGGTGGCCAAGGTCGCCGGAACCCTGACCCTGTTCCAGCGCTCGCCCAACTGGATCGTGCCACGCATGAACCGCCCCTACACCGAGGCGGAAAGGGCCCAGTTCAAGGCCCAGCCCGCGGCCATGGAGCAGGTCCGCAACGAGATCTTCGAGATGGCGGAGGCCCGGCTGGCCGCCAAGCGCGCCGGAACCCTGCCGGTCGAGGAGGTCCCGATCCCGCTGGCCCACCTCCATGCCCAGGTCGCCGACCCGGCGCTGCGGGCCAAGCTGACGCCGGACTACGAGATCGGCTGCAAGCGGGTGCTGATCTCCAACGACTTCTACCCCGCCCTCACCCGTCCGAATGTCGAACTGGTCACCGAGGCCATCGCGCGGATGACGCCGCAGGGCGTGGTCGACGCCACCGGCCGCCTGCACGAGGCCGACGTGGTGATCTACGCCACCGGGTTCGAGACCAAGTCGTTCGCCGGCGAGACGGCGATCACCGGCCTGGGCGGCGTCAGCCTGGCGCAGGCCTGGCAGGACGGTCCCGAGGCCTATCTGGGCCTGGCGGTCAGCGGTTTCCCCAACCTCTTCATGCTGTATGGCCCCAACACCAATCTCGGCCACAACTCGATCATCTACATGATCGAGGCACAGGTGGATTACGTGCTGCAGGCGCTGGCCGCCGGCCGCGCTCTTTCGGTGAAGCCGCAGGTGATGGCCCGCTACAACGACGAGCTCCAGCAGCAGCTGGCCCACACGCCCTGGGCGGGGACCTGCACCAGTTGGTACAAGACCGCCGACGGCAAGATCCTCAACAACTGGCCCGACACCGCGCGCGCCTATGCCGACGCCGTGGCCAAGTTCGACATCGAAGCCTACGACGCCGTGAAGGTCGCCGAACCGGCGGAGTAGTTCGTGTCAGGGAGATGCTCCCCCTCTGGGGGAGCTGTCAGCCAAAGGCTGACTGAGGGAGACTTTGACTCCTTCAAAAAGCCCCCTCCGTCGCGCTGCGCGCGCCACCTCCCCCAGCGGGGAGGATCTTCTAGCCTCTCAAGCCGCCTGGCTTGCGACGGAGCCTTCCAGCACCTGCTGGAGGGCTTCGAACAGCCGCCCGACCTCGATCGGCTTGGGCACGAAACCGTCCATGCCCGCGGCCATATACTCGGCCACCTGATGGGCCATGGCGTTGGCGGTCAGGGCGATGATCGGCGTGCGGGGCCGGCCCTCGGCCGCCTCGCGAGCCCGGATGATCCCGGTCGCGGTCGGGCCGTCCATCTCCGGCATCTGGACGTCCATCAAGATCACGTCCCAGGCTTCCAGGTCCCAGGCCTCGATAGCCTGGATGCCATTTTCGACAATGAACGGATCGATGCCGATCTGGCGCAGCAGCGTGCGCAGCACCAGCTGGTTGACGGTGTTGTCCTCCGCGGCCAGCACGCGCAGCGGCGAGGTGTCGGCCACGGCGTGATGATCCTCCACGGTCGGCGGCGTCGGCAGCACGACGCTGGCGCTCACCCAAACCAGCGGCAGGGTGACCACGAAACACGTGCCCTGGTTCAACTCGCTCGTCGCCCCGATCGCGCCGCCCATCAGGGTGGCGAGTTCGCGGCAAATGGCCAGGCCAAGACCGGTTCCCCCGTAGCGCCGCGTGGTCGAGGCGTCGGCCTGTTCGAACTTCTGGAACAGCCCGGCCAGCCGCGCCGGCGGAATACCGATGCCCGTGTCGGCGACGCTCAGCCGCAACCCGGCCCCGTCGCGCGCCACACAGACCCGCACCTCGCCCTCTTCGGTGAACTTCAGGGCGTTGGAGACCAGATTGTAGAGGATCTGCCGCACCCGCGTGGAGTCGCCGCGATAGACGCCCTGTGCGCCCGGCTCGATAGCCAGATCGAAGGATAGCCCCTTCTTGTTGGCGATGGCCGTGAAGGCCGCATGTGCGCCGCGCGCCAGTTCGGCGACGTCGAAATGCGCCTCCTCCAGCTCCAGCTTGCCAGCCTCGATCTTCGAGAGGTCCAGCACGTCGTTGAGGATCGCCAGCAGGGTCTCACCGGACTGACGGATCACGTCGAGACGGTCGCGCTGGATTTCCGACAGGCCGTTGTCCACCGCCATCGCCTGGGCCATGCCCAGCACCCCGTTCAGCGGCGTGCGGATCTCGTGGCTCATCGTGGCCAGGAAGGTCGACTTGGCCCGGTTGGCGGTCTCGGCGTCTTCCTTGGCCTGCAGCAAGGCGCGCTCGGCGGCCTTGCGCTCGGTGACGTTCTGCAGCGCGCCGATCAGGCGGGTCGGACGGCCCTCTTCGTCGGTGATCAGGCGGCAGGTCCCCGCCGTCCAGACCTCGCGGTCGTCGTTCCGCACCAGGCGGTATTCGGGATTGTAGGGCGCGCCCTCCTCCACATGCTTTCGCCAGGCCTCGATCACCCCCTCGCGGTCACGCGGATCGGCGGTGGAGTAGATGTCCCGGTAAAGCTCTTCGAAGGTCTTGGGTTCGGTGAAGAAGGTGTCTTCCGCCCCGACCTTGATCAGTTCTCGCCGCACATAGTCGATCTCGTAGACATGGATGTCGGCGATCTCCATGGCCAGGGTCAGGCGTTGCTCGGAACGCTCCGTCGCCTCCAGCGCCTCGACCATGTCGGTGATCTCATGGCTGGCCATGATCAGGCCGGCGATATCGCCATCGGCGTTGCGCCAGGGCGCGAGCTCGGCGCCGTACCAGCGGTGAGTCGCTTCGCCTTCGGGGCCTGGAACCCGGTCGGCCTTGATGGTTTCCCCGGCCAGAACCCGCGCATGGGCCGCGCGCCAGCGTTCGAACATCCGTGGCGCCAGCTCATAGAGCGTGCGGCCGTAGACCTCCTGGTTCTCCAGCTCCAACGTCCGGATCCAGCGCGGGCTGGCGCCCAGCACCCGCATTTCCCGGTCGGTGAGCACCAGGGCGACGGGCATGGCCGCGACAATGGCGCCCAGCGTGTCTTGCACGGCGTCGCGTTCGCGCAGGCTCTGCTCGCGGGCCTTGCCGGCCTGGGTGCGGTCCCAGTCGTCGGCGATGAAATCGGCCAGGTCGCTCAGTCGGGTTGCGAGGCTCGCGTCATATGGCCTGGGCTGCCGCCCGCCGACCGCCAGCACACCCGCCGTCGAACCGTCAGCCAGCCGGATCGGTGCGGCGACGTAGAGGCGCAGATAGGGCGCGCCGATGACCGAGGGATTGTCGGAGAATTTCGGATCGAGGCGCGCATCCTCCACCCAGAGCAGCTCGCCGCTGGCGCAGACCATGCTGGCGACCGGCGCGGCGTCCCGGGTGACGCGGCCTTCGGGATCGCGGCTGTGCCAGGCCAGCCCGCCCTTGATGAACACGACCTGGGAGTCGAAGGCGCCGAACAGCGTCTTGGCGATCCGCGTGGCGCGATCGCAAACAGCCTGGGAGATATCCAAGCCAAACGGACACGACTCTCCTACGCCGTCCGCCATGCCCGATCCCCCCTCTTGTTTTTGTTCGGTATCAGCCCGAGGAGGTTCAACGACTAAGGTTAAGAGCCGATTTAGACGGTTGTAACCGCGAGCTGACTCAACCGCGCGCCGTCGCCGCGGGCCAGGACCACCCGGCGAACTCGCGAGGATGGATGAAGTCGGGGCGGAACCACGGCCGCTCGCGCGCGTCGAAGATCCCGGCCACCCACTCGGCGACCCGCGCCACCCGCGCCGACTTCACGGCCTCGCGGTGATGGCAGAGCCAGATCGTCGCCGAGGCCAGCGGCGGAATATCCAACATCACCAAATGCGGTGCGACCGCGACGATCGCGGTCGGAATGGCGCCGATTCCCGCGCCGCGCTCGAGCGCATGCAGCATGGCCGTCGAGGAGTTCACCACCATCGAGGGGGCCGCGAGCTCGACGAAGGCCGAGGTTTTCTTCGCCCAGTTGCCGCGCGCGCTGACCTGGCCGGAGTGGTAGAGGAACCTGTGGCCCACCGCCTCCTCGATCCGCGTGGGGGTCCCATACGTATCGAGGTAGTCCTGCGACGCGAACAGCGCGTAGTGCAGCGTGGCCAAGGGCGTCGCGGCCAGTTCGGGCTTTCCGCCTGCGTCGGTCAGCTGGATCGACAGGTCGATATGGGCGTCGACCGGGTTCTCTGGGTAGAAGCCGCAGTCCATGCCAAGCCGAATTCCGGGATTTTCGCGCATGAAATCAGCGACTTCAAACCCGAGCAGATAGCCGCCGATTCCTTCCGGGGCGGCGATCGTGACGTCCCCGGTCTCGGGTGAATCGCTGTCGAAGGTCAGGCGTTCGATGTCGATCGAGGCCCGCTGCATGGTCAGGGCGCGGTCATAGACCAACTCGCCCGCACGGGTCAGCGTCACGCCCCGCAAGCCGCGATCGAAGAGCCGCGCCCCGAGCCTGGTCTCCAGGTCGTCAATTCGGCGCGTGATCGTGGGTTGGGTGGTGCGCAGGCGTCGAGCCGCAGCGCCGAAGCTGCCCCCCTGAGCGGCCGCCACGAAGGTCTTTAGATCATCCCAGTCGGCTAGGCCGCCGTCCCGATTGTCCATCAGATACCTAGAAGACCGTGGCGCCCCCATACGAACTTAGGGGCTGCCCGCTCGAACATTGACGCTCTACCAAATCTCATCTTCGCACAAGAAGGCGAGAAGATGATGTTCATTCGCGATTTCGCCGAGCGCTGCCGCCAAGGACTTGGCGAACTCGGCATGACGCTTGCGAACCAAGACGAAATTACTGAAGGCCGCGCTCTGGCGGCGCGAACAGTCAGTCCAAACATCGCTACGGTCGAAACCCTGGCCCGTGTTCAGGACCTGACCCGCTCTTCTTCGTACACCTTGAGGGCGCCGGACGGAACCATCGCCGGAGTCATCGCGGTCATCCCGCTGACGCCGGCGGCCCGGCCCGGATTGGCGGCCGGCGTGTTCGACGGGGTCTGCCCGCCCGAAGGCGTCATCGCCCGCCCCGGCGACCCGGTCATCGCCTTCTATGGTTGGGGAATGGCCGGCGCCACCTGGCGCGGCCGGGCCACGGTCATGGCCGGCGCCGTCAAGCTGCATCGCGAGATCTTCCCGACCATCCCCCTCTACGGCCGTGCGGCGACGCCTGGCGGCGAGCGGACCCTGCTTCGACGGATCGGCGCCCACGCCGTTCCGGGCCCCGGCGGCCTGGTGGTCGCTCCGCCCTGGGCTCCGGCCCGAAAGGTCGCCTGATGAACGCCAACGTGCGCATGCCCCTGGAGGCCAGGGCCACCACCGAGGTGGACGAAGGCCAGCTGGAGGTCGTCGTCTGCCGGACCCTGCCCGACCTGATGCAGGCCATGGCGGTGCGCACCCTGGTCTATATCGGCGAGCAGGCTTGCCCCTATGACGAGGAATATGACGGCAACGACTTCGCCGGCGCGACCCACCTCATCCTGCGCCGCGACGGAGAGCCGATCGGCACCCTGCGCATTCGCTGGTTCGCCGACTTCGCCAAGGTCGAACGGGTGGCCGTGCGGAAGGAGTATCGCCGCGGCCGCGCGACGCTGATGCTGATCCTCGCCGCCAAGCGGCTGGCCGAGAAGAAGAACTATCGGCAGATCCTCGGCTACGGGCAGGTCCGGCTGATCCCGTTCTGGGAGCAGTATTTCAACGCGCGCATCCGCGAGAGCCGCGAGGGCTTCGTCGTCTCCGACCACGACTATGTGGAGATGGTCGTGGAAGGCGTACCGCCCGCCGACGCCCTGACGCTGGACAGCGACCCTCTGGTCCTGCTGCGCCCCGAAGGCGCCTGGGACGAGGTCGGCGTCCTGGATCGGTCCCGCGCGCGCCCGGCGTCGAACCTCGGAGAGCTCTCACGATGAGAGCCCCGCCTCCGGCCGCCCTCATCTGCCTGGACCTGCAGCGCGCCCGCATGAAGGATGCCGTCTCCCCCGCCAGCGTCGCGCGGACCGCCGAGGCCTGCCGCCGGGTTCTGGAGCAGGCGCGCCGTCGCCGCTGGCCGATCCTGCACGTCCACCGCCGCGAACCCGACGCCGATGGCGCACGGCCGATCCTGGGATTGGAGCCGCTGGCCAGCGAGCCGGTCTATATGCGCCCTGGGCCGTCGGCCTTCTCGCACCGGACCTTCACTCAAGCGGCCGTGGCCTTGGGCGGCCCGCTCGCCCTGATGGGCTTCTCCCTGAGCGACACAGTCCTGGCGACCGCGTTCGCGGCCGTCGACCGCGAGCTGCCGGTCGAGATCCTGCGCGACGCCGTCGCCGTCAACGCCCGCGACGAACACGCCCTGCGCCAAGCCATGACCGCACCGCTCCTGTCGCTGTCGCCGCTGTGCCGCATCATCGAATCCAAAGACCTGTTCCAGGAGAATGTCGTGGCCCTGGCCGCGGCGAACGCGCCATGACCCACATCAAGATCCCGCGCCAGCCCTGCCTGGCCGAGGCCCCAAGCGCCCAGTTCGAGCTGGACGAAATGGGCCGCCTGAACCCCGACACCGAGCAGCTCCTGCGCATGGCGAGCCTGCTCGGTCCGCGCGACCTGGCCGCACTCTCGCAGATCATCCGGCGGACCGGCGAGATCTGTGAAAGCGACGGGGAGGAAATCGCCCTGGCGGTGCTGGATCAGATCCGGGCCATCCTCGACAATCGGGGTCCGGACGCCTGAGATTTCTCAAGATATCATTGTTTACTTGTCGTACTCGCCCCCAAGCTGAATTATTAACGCTCCGCTGCGACGCAACGTCCACTTCTCGATAAAAGTGTGGCGACCGGGCATACGCCTATGCGAGATAGCGAAATGTGCGTGTTGACGCGCCGTCAGTAGGGACGTTTCAGTGAACGAGAATTCGGAAGATCAAGGTCCTGACCCCATCGACGTGGCCGTTGGCCATCGCATTCGGGTCCGTCGCAAGTGGCTCGGCATTTCCCAGTCGACCCTGGCCGACCACCTGGGCGTGAGCTTCCAGCAGGTCCAGAAGTACGAGCGCGGCGCGAATCGCGTTTCCGCCTCGATGCTGGTCCGGATCGCTCAGAAACTCGACACCTCGGTGGGTGAACTGGTCGGCGAGACCGCCGCCCCGCTCGGCGACGAAACCTTGTTCGAAAAGCTGGCCGTGCCCGGCGCCGTGCAACTCCTGGAAGCCTTCGCCAGCGTTCAACAGCCGGCCATGCGCACCGCGATCCTGAACCTGACCCGCTCGCTCATCGAAGAGTCCGAAGAGCGCCCGCTGAGCATCAAGCGCGCCCGCTAACTGCTGCGCCTCGCCACGAAGGCGAGGTGATGCAGGACGACCCCGGCGGTCACCGCCACGTTCAGAGAGTCAAAGCCGTCCGCCATCGGAATGCGGACGGTTTTCGCCCTGGCCAACAGCTCCTCAGCCAAACCTGGTCCTTCAGTTCCCAGCACCACGGCGGTCCGCCGTGCGCGGGAGGCCTGCGCCAAGTCCGCCTGGCCGCGCGGACTGAGCGCCACGGTCTCGAACCCCTGCCCTTCGAGCAATCCCAGGATATCGGCACCCGAGGCCATGCGCGCGAACGGGGTGATCAGCGCCGCGCCGACCGACACCCGGATCGCCTTGCGGTACAGCGGATCGCAGCAGTCTGAATCCAGGATCACCGCGTCGGCGCCGAACGCCGCGGCGTTTCGGAACAGCCCGCCCATATTGTCGTGGTTGGCGATCCCTGACAGCACCAACACCAGGGCGTCGTCCGGCAGACTCGCCAACAGGTCGGCGGGATCAGGCTCGGCCACCCGCCGCCCGACGGCCAGGATGCCCCGATGGATCGGGAACCCGACCACGGCGTCCAGCACCGCCTGGCCCGCGGCGTAGACCGGCACGTCGCCAGGCAAGCTCTCGATGATCTCCGAAAGCGCCGCGATGCGCTTTTCCGCGATCAGCAGCGAGACCGGCCGATGCAGGCGCGAACGCGCCAGCACCCGCAGGACCACCTCGCCCTCGGCGATGAACAGCCCCTGCCGGCCCACGAGGTCGCGTTCCCGCACATCGCGATAGGCGGCGATGCGCGGGTCGGCGGGATCATCGATACGGTCGACTACCAGATCTTCACCCGCTGGTCGGGGGCCAGGTAGAGACCTTGGCCGGCCTTGACCTCGAAAGCCGGGTACCAGGGGTCCTGGTTGCGCACGGTCTGGGCGCGGTACTCGCCCGGCGAATGGACGCCCGACAGCACGTTACGGCGCAGGGTGGCTTCGCGGAATTTCGAGCGGTAGTTCTGCGCCCAGCCCAGATAGAACCGCTGGTCGGCGGTGAAGCCGTCGATCACCGGCGGCGGCTGGCCATTCAGCGACAGGTGATAGGCGTCATAGGCGCTGGCCAAGCCCGCCAGGTCGGCGATGTTCTCGCCCAGGACCTGGTTGCCATTCAGATGCAGGCCGGGCAGCGGTTCATAGGCGCTGTACTGCGCCGCCAGCGCCTGGCTGCGGGTCTTGAACTGGGCCATGTCGGCCGGCGTCCACCAGTTGCGAAGATTGCCCTTGGCGTCGAACAGGGCGCCGGTGTCGTCAAAGCCATGCACCACCTCGTGGCCGATGACTCCGCCGATGGCGCCGTAGTTCACGGCGGCGTCCGCATCGGGATCGAAGAAGGTCGGCTCGAGGATCGCCGCCGGGAAGACGATCATGTTCTGCATCGGCAGGTTCAGGGCGTTGACGGTCTGCGGCGTCATCCACCACTCGTCGCGATTGACCGGCCCGGCCAGCTTGGCGACGTTGCGGCGGTACTTGAACAACTCGCCGCGCTCCCAGTTGCCGTAGGCGTCGCCGCGCACGATCTGCAGACCCGAATAGTCGAGCCACTTGTCGGGATAGCCGACGCCGACCCGGAAGTTGGCCAGCTTCTCGTGGGCCTTGGCCTTGGTGTCGGGGCTCATCCAGTCCAGGCGGTCGATGCGGGCCCCGAAGGCGGTGAGAATGTTCTTCACCATCTCCTGCATCTGAGCCTTCGCTTCAGGCGTGAAATGCCGCTCGACATAGAGCTTGCCCACCGCCTCGCCGAGGGCGCCGCTGGTGTTGTCGACGCCGCGCTTCCAGCGCTCGCGCTGTTGCGGCGTCCCGGCCAGCGCCGTGCTGTTGAAGGCGAAGTGCTCGTCGACGAAAGCCTTGGAGAGGAAGGGCGCGCCGCGTTCGACCGCGTGGAAGGCCAGGTAGTCCTTCCAGGTCGCGATCGGCTGCGAGCCGACGAGCTTGGAGATCGCGGTGATCGCGCTCGACTGCCAGGGCCCGAAGGTCGGCTGCTGCCCCATGCCCGCGGCTTGGAGATAGGCGCTCCAGTCGACGCCCGGCGCCTTGCGGGCCAGGTCGGCCCGGCTCCAGACGGTGTTGGCCTTGGCGATGTCGCCGGTGGCGTCGACCGTCCAGTGAGCCCGCGCGATGGCGATCTCCAGCCCCAGGATTCGACCCGCCCGCGCCTGCGCGTCGTCATAGCCCGCCAGCTCCAGCATGCTGGCGATGTGGGCCTTGTACTTGGCCCGCAGATCCTGGAACCGCGGACTTGCGTCCAGATAGTACTCGCGGTCGGGCATGCCGAGCCCGCCCTGCATCAGGTAGGGCCGGTACTTGCTGGTGTCGTTCATGTCCTCGGCCACCCACAGGCCGAACAGACGGTCGGTCGTGTAGTCGGTGGCGTTGAGGGCGTCGACGTCGGCGCGCAGGGTCGCGCCGAGCTCGCGCGACAGGTCGGCGCGGGTCTTGATCGCGTCGATCCGGGCGAGCTCAGGCTTCAGCGGCGTCAGGCCGGCGGCCTCGATGGCCGCCTCGTCCATGAAGCTGGCGTAGAAGTCGCCGATCTTGCGCGCGTCGGAGCCGGCCGGCGCGTCGCCCTTGGCCGAGTCCTCGACGATGGCGCGGGTGCGCTCGGCGGCGACGTCGGTGAGCACGCCGAAGGTGTTGTAGCTGCCGCGGTCCGCCGGGATCTCGGTGGTCTTCATCCAGCCGCCGCTGGCGTAGTCATAGAAGCTGTCGCCCGGCGCGACCGTCCGGTCCATGCCGGCAGTGTCGAACCCGAAGGATCCGTATTTCGGCTTAGGCTTGGCGGCCTCGGCGGCCGGCGACGGAGTCGCCGTCTCGGCCGTGAGTAAGACCGGCGTCGTGGTGGCGCAGGCGGACAACAGAACGGGCGCACATGCGCCCAGCAGCAGAGATTTCCAGGTCTTCATCGAGAGCTCCATGCGCGGGCGCGGCGCGCGCGCCATCGGCGTTTGAGCCCTTCATACACCGGCCGGGCGCATGGGCGCTGCGCGGCGCATTAAACTTCCGTCATCTGGGCTAAGAGACCGCCGCCGTCGAGTTTCGCACGATCAGTTCGGGCACGATCTCCCGTGGCGTGGCCGGCGCCTCGCGCAGGGCGCTGGGGGTCAGCATCTCGCCGGCGATGCGGCCCATCTGGCGAAGCGGCAGCCTGACCGAGGTCATGGTCGGCCACAGGCGCGCGGCGATCGGCGCGTCGTCGAAACCGACGATGGAAATGTCGGCGCCCACGACCAGCCCGCGCTCGCGCGCCGCCAGATAGGCGCCGGCCGCCATCTCGTCGTTCAGGCAGAAGATCGCCGTGGGACGCGGCTCCATCGCCAGCAGTTCACGCGCGGCCTGCACGCCGGATTCGTAGGTGTAGGCCCCGCGCCGCACCAGGGCCGGATCGAGGGCCAGGCCATGCTCGGCCAGCCCTTCCTCAAAGCCCTGCATCCGCACGCTGGACGAGCGCCGCCCCTGCTGCCCGGAAATCAGGGCGATGCGGGTGTGTCCAAGCCCAGCCAGATGGTGCGCCGCCTGGGCCGCCCCCTGCCCGTCATGGCTGACGACCATGCGATCGGCCTGATCCAGCGGCGTGGAGGAGATCCGCACATATCGGCGGTCCAGCTCCTTGAGCAGATCGACGAGGCGCTCCTCCTCCGACACCGGCGAGGGCAGGACGACGCCGAACAGCTTCTGGCGCTCGATGAAGGCCCGCATGTCCTCGACCAAGGTCGGGCTGGTCCGGTCGACCCGGCGCACGACCAACTCGAAGCCGGTTCCGGCCATCGCCTCCAGCAGGCCCTGCTGATGGTCGATCGTGTGCTGGGCGTTGGGGTTGTCGTAGATCAGCCCGACCAGGAACGAGTGCCGGAACGCCAGGCCCCTGGCCTGCGGATCGGGCACGTAGCCGGTCTCGCGGATGATCGACTGGATGGCCTCGCGGGTGTCTTCCTTGACGAACAGGCTCTCGTTGATGACGCGAGACACAGTCTTCTTGGAGACCCCCGCCATCCGGGCGATGTCGTTGATCGTCGGCCGGCCGTCCTTCGCAACCCTGTCGCGCGCAGTCACGATGTCGGTTTCCCGCTGAACTCCAGTTCAGTTCATAGCGTGCGCCCGATCACGGCGCCAAGCGGCCTAAGCAGCCTGCGCGCGCCTTAGACGGCCGAGTATCGCCTGGGCGGCCTCGGCGGCCTGGGTGCGGATGTCGGGCACCGAGGTGATTTCCCAGAACGCGCCCCGCGTCAGCGGCCCCACGGCATAGAGTCCAGGCTCCGGCGCGCCGCCCGTTCCGATCAGCCGCGAGGCGGGGTCGACCTCGGCGCCCAGCCGGCAAGGATCTGGCCGAATGTGCCCGCGCGCCAGCAGCCGCTGCAGCAACGGCTCGCTGGCCCGGTCGAGATCGCCGAGCAGCCCGGCGCAATTGACCACCGCCGCCACGCTCAGCCGCCTGGTCAGCTTGGCCCCGCGCGGCCGCCAGGTGACTTCAACATTGTCGCGGCTGGGCGTCAGGCTGGTGATCTCGCCGGCCCGCACCACCAGTTCGCGCGAGCGCATCAACAGGCCGACCCGGCGCGCGACGCTCGGCGCTAGCCGGTGGCGGTGCACGTCCCACCAGGGCCGCAGGTGGCGCAAGAAGGATCGCCGCTGCGCCTGGCTCCAGCTTTCCCAGATGCCGCGCACCTGCGGGCGCAGAGCATCGATCGCCTCGCGCCATTGGCCGTCGCCGGAGGCTTCGCGCACCGTCGCCAGCACCTGGCGGGGCGAACCTGCCGCCTCAAGCTCGGGGACATTGGCCGCGACGGGGGCGTGAGCGCGGGGAATGAGGCCGCGGCGGGAGATCGCCCAGAACCGCCGCCCCGGCCGCCAGAGGGTGACCGCCGCATCAATCATGGTCAGGCCCGACCCGGTCAGCAGGACGTCGTCGGCGTCGTCAGGCAGGCGCGCGGCGAGATCCCAGGGGTCGCCGATGTAGCGCGGCGAGCCCAGCAGGGCTTCGGTCGCCACCGCAGGCGGCGCCGGCCGCAGGACGCCGAGCGCCAGCACCACCGCCTGGGCGTCGATCTCACGGCCCAGGGCCAACCTCACCCGCCAGCCCTCACCCGCCCGTTGTAGATCGACCGCCTCGTCCTGCTCCAGCAGCAGCCGCCCGGCGGCGGTGTTCTCCAACGCTTCGCGCAGCAGGTCCTGGAGGTAGTCGCCATAGACGCCGCGGGTGACGAAGCCGCCATGCGAGCGCCAACCCTCATGGGTGGCGAGCCAGCGGGTGAAGTGCTCCGGATCGTCCGGATAGGCGCTCATGTTGGCCACCCGGACGTTGAGCAGATGGTCGGGATTGCCGGTCGAGTAGGCCGCGCCACGGCCGAATGACCTCGAACGCTCGATCAGCCGCACCGTCGGCCCGTTTGGGTCGGCGGTCAGGTGCAAGGCGGTGAGCAGGCCTGAAAAGCCCGCCCCAATCACCGCAACTGTGGGCCGCTGGGCCATGGCTCATACTCCGTCGATACGCGAGCTTAATTCCTATCATTTTTATCGGATTTGAAACGAGAGAAAAACTTCACCTGAACGCAGATCAGTTGGAGACGCCCGGCAAAAGGCGCGCTAAACTTGACGCCAGCGTCATCTTTGGCTGGAGACCGAGAGCGCTACCGGACCGGAGGAGATACTTATGAGCGACGGCAATATCGATCTGTCCAAGGACGCCCGCGCGCAAGCCTATGCGACGCCGCTGGACAAACTCGACCCGGCCCAACCGGCCCTCTTCCAGTCCAACGAGATGTGGTGGAACTTCGAGCGTCTCCGCAAGGAAGACCCGGTCCACTACGTCGCGGAGAGCGAGTACGGCCCCTACTGGTCGATCACCAAGTACAACGACATCATGGCGGTCGACACGAACCACCAGGTGTTCTCCTCCGAGGGCGGCATCACCATCGCCACCCAGGACGGCGATGAGGGCCCGCTGCCCATGTTCATCGCCATGGACCCGCCCAAGCACGACGTGCAGCGCAAGACGGTGAGCCCCGCCGTCTCGCCGATGAACCTGCAGATCCTTGAGCCGCTGATCCGCGAGCGCGCCGCGGCGATCCTCGACAGCCTGCCGATCGGCGAGGAGTTCGACTGGGTCGACAAGGTCTCCATGGAACTGACGGCCATGACCCTGGCCACCCTGTTCGACATGCCGCAGGAAGACCGCCGCAAGCTGACCTACTGGTCCGACGTGGTCACCGCCGTCCCCGGCCACGGCCTGATCGACACCCTCGAGCAGAAGATGCAGATCTTCGTCGAGTACCACGCCTACTTCACCAACCTTTGGAACGAGCGGGTCAACGCCGAACCCAAGGGCGACCTGATCTCGATGCTGGCCCATGGCGCCGAGACCCGGAACATGGCCGCCCGCGAGTATTTCGGGAACATCGTGCTGCTGACGGTCGGCGGCAACGACACCACCCGCAACACCATCACCGGCTCGGTCCTGGCGCTGAACCAGAACCCCGACCAGTACAAGAAGCTGCGCGAGAACCCCTCGCTGATCCCCTCGATGGTCTCCGAGACCATCCGCTGGCAGACCCCGCTCGCCCACATGCGCCGCATCGCGACGCAGGACTTCGAACTGGGCGGCAAGACCATCAAGAAGGGCGACAAGGTCGTCATGTGGTACGTCTCGGGCAACCGCGACGACGAGGTCATCGACCGTCCCAACGACTACATCATCGACCGCGAACGGCCCCGGAACCACATCTCCTTCGGCTTCGGCATCCACCGCTGCGTGGGCAACCGCCTGGCCGAGCTGCAGCTGAAGATCATATGGGAAGAGATCCTCGCTCGCTTCCCCGACATCCAGGTGGTCAGCGAACCCAAGCGCGTCTTCTCGACCTTCGTGAAGGGCTATGAGTCGATGCGAGTGATCATCCCCTCGCGGCTCTAGAGCTGTTTCGATCTCTGTAGACCTGGCGGCGGCGCGAGTTATCTCGCGCCGCCGCTTTCGTGTTCGGCCCGCCTCGCTCGTCGATGATCTGGGACAACGAACGGCCTGGACTTGCCCTGCCGTCACGCGGCTAGACTCATCCCAAACTCTGGGAGGCGGCCATGACCACCACGCCGTTCGACATCGAAGCCCATGTCCAGCGCCTGACGCAGGACGGCTATACGATCATCGAGGACTTCGCCGACGCCGCCACCTTGGCTCAGGCCAGGGAAGCGCTCGCGCCGCACCTTGGCAGTCACCACGGCCGCAACAGCTTTGAGGGCCTAGCCACCGAGCGGGTCTACACCCTGGTCGCGCGGGGAAAGGTTTTCGAGCGCCTGACCGAGGAACCCCGGCTTCTCGCCCTCCTCGACCGCTTCCTACAGCCCGGCTACCTGCTCACCGCCAGCCAGGCGATCTGCATCCATCCCGGCGAGGCGGCCCAGGCCGTCCATACCGACGACGGCTTCTATCGCCAGCCTCGCCCGCGGCCGGCCATCAGCCTGTCGATCATCGGGGCTGTCGACGAGTTCACCGACACCAACGGCGCCACCGACATCATTCCCGGCAGCCACACCTGGAGCGACGAGAAGATCTCCAGCCTGGCGCCCGAGGAAGTCGCCGCCATGCTGCGCCCGGTGACCATGCCGGCCGGCGGCTGCATCGTCTTCCAGGGCACCCTGCTCCACCGCGGCGGCGCCAACCGCAGCCAGGCGCCGCGGCTGGCCTTCACCAATCAGTATTGCGAACCCTGGGGCCGGACCCAGGAGAACTTCTTTCTGGGCGTGCCGCGCGAGCGGGCGAAGGCCATGTCGCCGAGGCTGCAGTCCCTGCTCGGCTACAACATCTGGCCGCCGTTCATGGGCCAGGTGACGGGATCGCACCCGATCAAGAGCCTCGAGGATGGGTGGATCGCACCGGTCGACCGCCGCCCCTGACCCTCGCTCGTCATCCTCTGCTCGGCCGAAGGGCTAATCGAGGTTCCGCTGATAGAGCGCGATCAGCCGCTCCCAATGCCGTTCGGCCGCCGGCTTGTCGTAGGCGGCGCGTTGCGGGAAGGCGAAGCCGTGCTGGACGGCGGGATAGAGCTCGACCTCGGCGTTGACGTGGTCGGCCTTCAAGGCGACGTCCAACGCCTGCACCACCTCCAGCGGCGTCCAGCGGTCGATCTCGGCGCAGGCGAAGTAGAGTTCGGCGCTGGCCTTGGGCGCCGCGATATGAGGGCTGTCGCCCTTGTCGGTGACAAGGAAGGTTCCATAGATCGAGGCCGCCGCCGCGATCCGCCCCGGGTGACGCGCCGCCGCGTTAATCGCGAACTGGCCGCTCATGCAGTAGCCGACGCAGCCGGCCTTGCCCTTCGAGGCCGCAGGGTCCTTGTCAGCATAGACCAGCAAGGCGTCGGTGTCGGCCATCACCAGCGGAATGGTCAGCGAGTTCATCAACTCGAACACCCGCTTGTGCTCGGGATCGGCCCGATCCTCAGCCGTCATCTCCAGCACGCCGGCGCGGTAGTAGAGGTTCGGCAGCATCACGTAATAGCCGCAGCTGGCCAGCCTGCGCGCCATATCGCGCAGCTCCTCGCGGATAGCTGGAGCGTCCATGTAGAAGAGGATCAGCGGATGAGGCCCGCCCCGTTCAGGGTGGACGATGAAGGTGGTGGTGGCGCCGTCCCGGGTGGGGATTTCGACAGTCTGTTCGATCATGCCTGGTCCTAGTGTTTCGGCGGCGGGTTGCGGCGGAGACGAGTCAGTTCCTTCTCGACCATCCGCTCACGCTGGTCGCCGGCATGGGCGTAGACCGAGAACCCATGCGCCAGCAGGCCGATCCCCCAGCCGGCCATCGGCCAGACGAACCAGAGATAGCCGGGCGAGGTCGCCAAGTTGATCGCCACCAGGCCCGCATTGACGATCCCATAGACCAGCAGATGACTTCGAAAGCCCAGCTTCGCATCGGCCCGGCGCTCGGCGAGCTTGCGCAGCCTCAGTTCCTCATCGTCAGCCATGACCACCGCTCCCATTTCGAGGCTTGATCTCACATCAATTGAGCGCCGGCCGCTAGCCTCGCGGCATGACGATGCAGGCCCGGGCCAGCGAGACGCGCGTCAGCTCCCGGCGGCGCAGGAACACCTGCATGGCGTCGGAGGTCGGATCGCGCGAGACCTGCCATTCCCCAAGATCGCGATAGCGGGTCATCAGCAGCAGCCGGCGCGCGCCATCGGCGCGGTCGGTTTCGGTCTCGGCGGCCAGGAACAGGCCGTAGATCTTGGTCTCGAACCGGCGCTCGAAATCTGGCCACGCCTCGCCCGACAGGCGGACGAACTCGTCCACCGCATCGCCGTCGATAGTGAACCAGTTGTGGACATAGATCCCGCCCGGCTCGGGTGGCGCGTCCTGCGTCGGACGCAAGGTCGGGGTCAGGCGATCAACGCTGTGGGCGTCGAGGTCAAGTTCGGCCCCTGCCCGCGTCAGGACCAGCGCCTCGTTGGAGGCGAAGCCCAGCAGAGGCGCGAACACAGCCACCGTGTCCGGCGCGGCATGCAGCCGGTCGGCGAGCGCCTTCTGGGCCGTGCGGTCACGGCCCAGTCGGAGTTGAAAGTAGTCGTATTCCAAAGCCTTAGCCCTAGAAATTGACGCGCGAAGAGATCGCGCCGTCGACCAGCATGTTGATGCCGGTGGTGAAGGCCGAGCGCGGGCTGGCCAGGAACACGGTCGCGGCCGCCACTTCTTCCGGCGTCGCCATCCGGCCGGTCGGGTTGCGCTTGATCATCTGCTCGAAGAACTGCGGCATGCCGGCCTTCACGTTGCCCCAGACGCCGCCCTCGAAGAACACCGTGCCGGGCGAGATGACGTTGCAACGCACGTGCTTGGAGGCGTTCTCGCGGGCCACGCCCTTGGCGTAGTGGATCAGGGCGGCCTTCATGGCGCCGTAGGACGAAGGATTGTCGGCCTGAGCGGCCGAGACCGACGAGGTGATCAGGAACGCCGCGTCGCCGTTGGCCTCACCGGCCTTGAGCAGGAACGGCTTGGCCGCCTCGAAGGTGCGGACCGCGCCCATGACGTCGATGTCGAACATCGCCTGCCATTCATCCTCGCCATTGCCCTGGACCAGGGCGCTGGCGTTGGAGACCATGACGTCGATGCCGCCCAGGGTCTCGCCGGCCTGCTGCACGAAGGCCTTCAAGGCCGGACCGTCGGCGATGTCGACCACCTGGCCCCAGGCGTTCACGCCCTTGGCCTTCAGCGCCTCGACGGCGGCGGCGACCTGCTCGGCGTTGCGCGCGCAGATCGCGACGTCGGCGCCCTCGTCGGCCAGCAGGTCGGCGATGGCGCGTCCGATGCCCCGCGAGCCGCCGGTCACGACAGCCTTCTTGCCCTTCAAACCCAAGTCCATGTTCGGCTCCCTGATCTCTTGTTGGCGATGTTCTAGCGCGACCTTCCGCCGCTGCGCCACACAAGCCGAGACTTGACATCCCGCGCCCAGCCCCTGACCTGTGAGCAGATGCTCACCCCGGCCCTCACAACCAAGGACAAGCTGCTGCGTGCAGCCCTCGAGATCGTCGCCCGTGACGGCTTCGAGGCCGCGACCACGGCCGCGATCGCCAGCGCCGCAGGCGTGGCCGAGGGCACGCTCTATCGTCACTTCCCGTCCAAGGACGACCTGCTGATCGAGGTCTATCGCCGGATCAAACAGGGGGTGTTCGAAGCGATCAGCGACGGAGAGCACGGGGACGAGGCGCCCGACGCGCGGGTCAAGCGGGTGTGGCGCAAGCTCTACGAGACCTACCGCGCCGACTCAGAAGCCTTCATGTTCGGCCAACGCTTCGCAGAATCCGCGCTGTCCAAGCGCGAAGGCGGCGCCGCCCACGAGGCGATCGCCGGCGCGGTCACCCGGCTGCGCGCCGCCGGGGTCGAGCGCGGCCTGTTCAAGAGCTTGCCCGGCGACCTGATGTCCAACCTGTTCTTCGCTCCGGTCGGCTACATGCTGAAAAGCGAGCTCAAGGGCCGCCGCTGGAGCGAGGCTGAACTGGACGCCATGGCCGAGGCCGTGCTGGACTCCTGGCGCGCCTGACCTTTCTGGGGGCCCCCTGTCGGCGAGCGGCCTCACCGTTCGTCCTCTGATCGCCACCCACGACAAGGAAGCCCGCCATGGAAGGCAAAACGAGCAGCGGTTACGTCACCACCGACGGCCTGGACGTCTATTACGAGATCCACGGCGGCCTGCCCGACTCCGCTCGCCCGCCGTTCGTGCTGCTGCCCGGCGGGGCGATGACCATCGAGACCGCCTTCGCCGACGACCTGCTGCCGATGCTGCGCCGCCTGCGGCCGGTGATCGCCATGGAGATGCAGGGCCACGGCCACACCGGCGATCGCCAGGGTCCGATCACCTTGGAGCAGATGGCGCGAGACGCCTCCGCCGTGCTGGCGCACCTCGAAGTCGGCAGCGCTCACTTCGTGGGCCACAGCCTGGGCGCCCTGGTCTCATTCGGCGTGGCGATCAGCCATCCCAACCAGGTCGCCAGCATCACGGCGATCGGGGCGACCTACACCTTCGACGACATGCTGCCCGAGCTGGTGAAGCTCCAGCGCGATCCCAGCCATGAGCCGTCGGCCGAGCTTATCCCCCTGCTGCCGACCGCCGACGAATTCGCGGCGTGGACCGACAGCTTCCGCCGCAGCGCGCCTGAGCCGGACGCCTTTGAGGAAATCCTCGGCAGGCTCAACGTCATGCTGGCGCAATGGCCCGGCTGGCCGCGCGCGGATATCGCCGCCCTGACCGCGCCGGTCCTGCTGGTGATCGGCGACAACGACTTCGTGCGGATCGACCGCGCCGCCGAAGCCGCAAGACTGATCCCGGACGCCCAGCTCGCGGTGCTGCCTGGCACGACGCATATGAGCATCGTCCGGCGCGGCGCCTGGCTGGTTCCGCTGATCGAAGCCCGGATCGTCGGCGGCTAGATCGCCTTCTCAAGCACGATGAAGTTGAGGTCGTCGCGCATCGGCTCGCCGAACCGCTGATCGCCATAAGGAAATGGGCGCGTTTCGCCAGTCGAAACGTAACCCCGACGCTCGTACCAGGCGATCAGCGTGTCGCGGATCTGCACCACCGTCATGGTGATCCGGATTGCGCCCAGTTCCTTGGCGTGGTTCTCAGCGGCGTCGAGCATGGTGCGGCCAAGCTTGCGGTCCTGCAGATCGGGCCGCACGGTCAGCATGCCCAGGTACCAGGCGTCGTCAGTCGCCGGCTCCAACCAGGCGCATCCCAGCAAGGGCCCCGCGGCCTCGTCCCGCAACGTCAGCAATATGGCCTCGGGGTTGGCGGCCAGATCATGCGCCAGGGTCTGCGCGTCGGTGCGCTGACCACCCAGATAGTCGGCCTCCGTGGTCCAGCCCTGGCGCGAACTGTCGCCGCGATAGGCGGAGTTCACCATGTCGGCGACAGCGGGCAGGTCGGATGGAGCGGCAGGGAAAAGATGCATGGTTTCGTAAATCCACACGTCGGGTTCAACGCCAAGCAAAAAATCGCGCCGGGAACAAAGCCCCTCCCCTTGACGCTTTTGAGCGTGGGAGCTACTTATCGCCTTGTGAGTGAGCGCTCACATCCCCCACAATCTGAATCTGCGGAGACCTCCATGATCCGTCGGGAAATCGGCCGAACCGGCCGTGAAGTGAACGCCATCGGCCTGGGCTGCATGGGAATGTCGATCGCCTATGGCGAGCCGATGGACCAGGGCGAAGCGGTCAAGCTGCTGCACGCGGCCCTCGACCGCGGCGTCGACCATTTCGACACCGCCGAACTGTATGGCTTCGGCGCCAACGAAGAACTGCTGGGCGCGGCCTTCCATGATCGCCGCGACAAGGCGTTCATCGCCACCAAGTTCGGTCCGGTCGGCGACCTGAAAGAGCGCACCGTGCGCGGAGTCGACGGCTCGGAAGCCAATATGCGCCGGGCCATCGAACAGTCCCTGCGCCTGCTGAAGACCGACCACGTCGATCTCTACTACCTCCACCGCAAGGATCCGGGCCGTCCCATCGAGGAGACCGTCGAGGCGATGGCCAAGCTGGTGAAGGAAGGCAAGATCGGCGCGATCGGCCTTTCGGAGGTCAACGCCGACAGCCTGCGCCGGGCCCAGGCTGTCCACCCCATCGCCGCCGTGCAGTGGGAGTACTCGATCTTCACCCGCGACATCGAACGCGAAGTGCTGCCGCTGTGCTGGGACACCGGGGTCACGGTCGTCGCCTACTCGCCGCTGGGCCGCGGCATGCTGACCGGCGCCTTCACGCGCGACCACAAGCCGGAGGGACAGGACTACCGCGCCGTTGTCTCCCCGCGCTTCAAGGGCGAGGCCTATGGCGCCAACATCGACCTGGTCGAAGAGATCGAGCGCCTGGCCAAGGCTCGCGGCGCCCAGCCCTCGCAGATCGCGCTGGCCTGGGTGCTGGCCACCAAGCCGAACGTGGTGACCATCCCCGGCACCACCAAGCTGGCCAACCTCGAAGCCAACCTCCAGGCGGCCGACATCAAGCTGACGGCCGAAGAGACCGCCAGCCTCGACGGCCTAGCCGACAAGGTCCAGGGCGAACGCTACGACGAACGCGGAATGACCCTGGTCGACGCCTAGAGCATTTTCGAGCGAAGTGGCTGCCGGTTCGCGTGAAGAAAATGCGTAAGAACAAACCCTAAGGTCGGGAGCCGCCGCTCCGATTGCGTTCCCTAGCGGAACGGCGGCAACCTTCCCTCATGGACGTCACGCAGATTCTCGTCGTCAATGCTGCGGTCGTCGGCGCCTGCTTTCTGGTGCTGTGGCTGATCTCGATCCGCCTGAAGGATCCCAGCTTCGTCGACAGCTGGTGGGCGTTGGGCATGGTGGCGATCACCTGGACAACGTTCCTCTTCACCGGCGGGCGCGGTCCGCACGCGAGCGCGCTGACCCTCCTCTGCACCGTCTGGGGCCTGCGGCTCGGCCTCTACCTCCTGTGGCGCTGGCGTAAGGACGGGCCGGACCGCCGTTACGTCGTCATGATCGGCAAGGCCGCAAGTGAACGCGGCTGGAGCTTCGCCAAGGCCTCGATGTTGCTGGTGTTCGCCATGCAGGCGCCCGTGCAGTTCGTGGTGTGCCTGCCGGCGCAACTCGGTCAGGTTACGGCGACCAGCGCGCTAGGGCCGCTGGCCTGGATCGGCGTCGGCGTCGCCGTGATCGGCATTGGTTTCGAGACCATCGGGGACTTCCAGCTCGCGAGGTTCCGCGCCGACCCGGCCAACGCCGGCAAGGTGCTCAGCACCGGCCTCTGGCGCTACACCCGGCACCCGAACTATTTCGGCGACGCCTGCGTCTGGTGGGGCCTCTACCTGATCGCCGCCGAGACCGGCTGGGCCGGCATAGCCGCGATCCCCGGCCCCATCTTGGTCACCCTTCTGCTGACCAGGTGGAGCGGGGTTCCGAGCATCGAAGGCCGGATGCGCCGCAAGCGGCCAGGCTACGAGGCCTATATCCAGCGCACCTCCAGCTTCATCCCGCTGCCGCCGAAGCGCGCCTAGGGCACGGTCTCGGGCTCAAGCCCCGGCGTGGGCGGCGGTTGGCGATGCTGCTCGACCTTCGGCAGGAAGCCCGCCAACAGGCCGATGGCCGGCAGGAAGGCGCAGACCCGGTAGACCGTCTCGATGCTGGTGGCGTCGGCCAGCAGGCCCAGCACCGCGGCCCCGATACCGCCCATGCCGAACGAGAAGCCAAAGAACAGACCCGAGATCATGCCCACTCTCCCCGGCGCCAGTTCCTGGGCGTAGACCACGATGGCCGGGAAGGCCGAGGCCAGGATCAGCCCGATCACCACCGTCAGCGGCAGGGTCCAGAACTCGTTGGCGAACGGCAACAGCAGGCTGAACGGCAGCACGCCCAGGATCGAGAACCAGATCACGTACTTGCGCCCGAAGCGGTCGCCCAGCGGACCGCCGGCCACGGTGCCGACCGCCACCGCGCCCAGGAAGGCGAACAGGTGGAACTGCGCGGCCTGAACCGAGGCTCCGAACCGGTCGATCATGTAGAAGGTCAGGTAGTTGGTCAGGCTGGCCAGATAGACATATTTCGAGAAGATCAGCGCCAGCAGGATGCCGATGCCGATCACCGCCTGCCGGGTCGGCGGAGCCGCGGCCGCGGCGTGCTTGGCGGCGGCTTGCAGGCGCGTCAGGCCGTGGGTGCGATACCAGTTGGCCACGTTCCACAGAATCCCGCCCGACAGCAGAGCCAGCAGGGCGAAGAAGGCCAGGCTGGACTGCCCCCACCGCACAACGACCACCGCGGCGGCCAGCGGACCTAGCGCCGAACCGGCGTTGCCGCCGACCTGGAACAGCGACTGGGCCAGGCCGAACCGGCCGCCCGCCGCCATCCGCGCGACGCGGGAGGATTCCGGATGGAAGACCGAAGAGCCCATGCCCAGCAGGCAGGCCCCGGCCAGCAGCATCGGATAGGAGTGCGCCACCGACAGCACCGCCAGCCCGGCCAGCGAGAACAGCGTCCCGGCTGGCAGCGCCATCGGCGTCGGCCGCTTGTCGGCATAGAGGCCGATCATCGGCTGCAGGATCGAGGCGGTGAGTTGGTAGGCGAGCGTGACCACCCCGATCTGCCCGAAGGTCAAGCCGAACTCGACCTTGAGGTTCGGATAGATGGCCGGAAGCAGCGACTGCATCATGTCGTTGAGCAGGTGGCAGAAGCTGATCGCCAGGATGACGCCGAAGGCGGTCCCGGCCACAGGCTGCGTCGCTGGTTTCACGGAAATGATCTGCTCGCTCATCTGAGGCTCCAAACTGATAGGCCTCGCATAGGCTTTTCGCCGGTCGCCCGCATTCCTATATGGGTCGTTCAGTTTCGCGAGTGGGACAATGACCACCTGGATCGATCCGAATGACTATGAGGACATCCCCCGGCCCATCGTCGCCATAGGCAACGACTATCCGCCGTCGCATGAGTTGGAGTGGCATTCGCACCGGCGCGGCCAGCTGCTTTACGCCGCCAAGGGGGTGGTCGCGCTGTCGACGCCGCATGGCGCCTGGGTGGCCCCGCCCGAGCGCGCCGTCTGGACCCCGGCCGGCGTACCGCATTCGGTGAAGATGGTCGGGGCGGTCAGCACCCGCAGCGTACTGATCGACCCTGGAACCTGCGCGGCGCTCGGCGACCGTAGCCGGGTGATCGGGGTGTCGCCGCTGCTGCGCAGCCTGCTGGTCGAGGCCTGCGACATCGAGCGGGAGTACGACCTGGATGGGCGCGACGGCCAGGTCATGTCGCTGCTGATCACCGAGCTGGAACGGGCGCCGGTGATCCCGCTGGCCGTTCCCTTCCCCATGACGCCGACCCTGGTCGCCAGGTGCCACGCCTTTCTGGAACAACCTAGCCCGCACGACACCATCGACGGCTGGAGCGACGCGCTCGGCATGGGCAGGCGCGCCTTCACCCGGTTGTTCCGGCGCGAGACCGGCATGAGCTTCGCCGAATGGCGGCAACAGGCCTGCGTGTTGGTGGCCCTGCCCCGGCTGGCGGCCGGCGATCAGGTGACCGCCATCGCTCTCGATCTCGGCTACGAAAGCCCGGCGGCCTTCGCCACCATGTTCAAGCGCCTGCTCGGCGTCGCCCCCAGCCGATATCAGCCCTGAGGACTGGCCTCGTGATCGACATGGAGCGCCCAGGCGGTGGCCAGATCCTGCACCACGTGGCCGAGTGATTTGTAGGCGGTGATCTCCTCAGCCGACCGGCGCCCTTCGATCTTGCCCGACAGCACTTCGCCGATCTCGGCGACGATATGGTCGTCGCCGATCAGCCCAGCTTCCTTGGCGCGCAGGAATTCGGCCCCCTGGCGCAGCACGCCCTCGCGGCTGTCGGCGATGAAGCGACTTGCGACCACCAGGTCATTGTCCACCTCCACCGGCCCGGCATAGCTGGAACCGACCAGGTTCAGGTGCGCGCCCGGCGCGACCCAGGCTCCCTTGAGGATCGGTTCGGCGGCGGGGGTCAGGGTGCAGATGATGTCGGCGTCACTGACGGCGGGCTCGACCTCGGCATGGGTGACGACCGGCACGCCGACCTCGGTTTCGAGCTTGCGGGCGAAGGCCTGGCTCCGCACGGCGTCGCGGCCCCAGACCGAGATCGCCGACAGTTTGCGGACCTTGGCGATGGCGCGCGCATGGGTCATCGCCTGCTCGCCATAGCCCAGCAGAGCCAGGCGCGAGGCCTCGGGGCGAGCGAGCGCGTGCGTCGCGACGGCGCTGGCCGCGGCGGTGCGGATGGCGGTGACCTCGCCCGCATGGACCACGCAGACCGGCGCGCCGGTCTGCGGGTCAAACAGCACGATCACCCCCTGGTGCGACTGGACGCCCTTGGCGAAATTGTCGGGGAAGACGCTGATCAGTTTGGCGCCGAAGGGGGCGGTTTCGCCCAGCGCGCCGGGCATGATCCCGAACATCCGGCCCTGGGCCAGCGGGATGATCGAGCGCAGATGCTGGCGCGTCGTCCCGGCCGACAGCGCGATCATCGCCTCGCGCACGATCGGGATGGCCATGTCGTAGGTGAGCCGGCGGGCCACCTCTTCGCGGTCGATCAGGCGCATGTCAGGCGAAGGTCTCCGCATAGCGTTCGCGCAGCAGGTTCTTCTGCACCTTGCCCATGGCGTTGCGCGGCAGTTCGTCGACGAAGAACACCCGCTTGGGCGCCTTGAAGGCCGCCAGCTGAGTGCGCGCCTGGGCGATCATCGCCGCCTCGTCGCCCTGGCCGATCACCACCGCCACCACCGCCTCGCCGAAGTCCGGGTGCGGCACGCCGATCACGGCGCTTTCGCTGACGCCCGGCAGTTCGTCGAAGATCAACTCGATCTCCTTGGGATAGACATTGAAGCCGCCGGAGATGATCAGGTCCTTGGCGCGGCCGGAGATCCACACCCGGCCGTCGGGGTCCTGGCGGCCCACATCGCCGGTGATGAAGTAGCCGTCGGCGGTGAACTCCTCCGTGGTCTTCTCCGGCATTCGCCAATAGGCGGCGAAGACGCTCGGCCCCTTGATCTCGATGGTCCCGGTCTCGCCGCCGGCGACGCGCAGATCCACGCCCGGCAAGGGATAGCCGACGCTGCCGGCGATCCGTTCGCCGTCCAGCGGATTGGAGGTGATGATCACCGCCTCGCTCATCCCGTAGCGCTCAAGGATGCGCTTGCCGGTCCGCGCCTCGAACTCGGCGAAGGTCGATTCCAGCAGCGGCGCCGAGCCGGAGATGAACAACCGCATGTGGCTAGCGCGTTCCTGTGTGAAGCCAGGGTTGGCCAGCAGGCGCGTGTAGAAGGTCGGCACCCCCATCATCACCGTGGCCTTGGAAAGCCCGCCCAGCACCTGGGCGTCGTCGAACTTGGGCAGCCAGACCATCGGCGCGCCCGACAAGAAGGCGCAATGGAGGCCGACAAACAGCCCGTGGACGTGGAAAATCGGCAGGGCGTGCAGCAGCACGTCGTCTGACGTGAAGCCCCAGATCTGGTGCAGGGCCTGGGCGTTGGCGGCCAGGTTCCCGTGGCTGAGCATCGCCCCCTTGGACCGCCCGGTCGTGCCCGAGGTGTAGATGATCGAGGCCAAGTCGTCGTCGTCCATGGCCAGGGTTTCGACCAGTGGCGGCCGGGTTCTCGCATCGGCGACCAGGGCCTGCGCGTCCTCCACGAACAGCACCGGCTCAGCGTCCTCGAGGAAGTATTCGACCTCGGCCTCGGTATAGGCGGTGTTGAGCGGCAGGAAGACCGCGCCGACCTTCAGGGTCGCCAGATAGACCGCCACCGCCGCGACGCTCTTCTCCGATTGCAGCGCCACCCGGTCGCCCGGCTCGACCTCGTACTCGACCAACAGGCTGGCGGTGCGCGCGACGTCGTCCTCAAGCTCACCATAGGAGACGGCGCTCCCGTCGGAGAGCAGGAAGGCCGGCTTGGAGCGGTCGGCCGGAAAGCGTGATGAGAGCAGGTCGTAGAGGTTCATCGGGTCTCAAAGCGGGAGGGCCGTGGTGAACTTGATCTGCTCCATCGCGAAGGCGGAGGAGACGTCGTTCAGCGGAGCCGTGGCGATCAGGCGTTTGTAGAAACGGTCGTAGGCGGAGATGTCGGAAACCACCACCTTCAACAGGTAATCGGTCTCGCCCGCCAGCCGATAGAACTCCACGACTTCGGGCAAGGCGGCCGCGCCCTTGGCGAAGTCAGCGATCCAGGCCTCGTCGTGGCGGCTGGTACGGACGGAGACGAAGACCACCAGCCCCAGATCCAATTTCTCGCGGGCCAGCAGCGCCACCTTGCGCTCGATGACCCCCTCGTCGGTCAGCCGCTTGACCCGCTTCCAGCACGGCGTTTGCGACAACCCGACCCGCTCAGCCAGCTCGGCGACCGGGATGGTGGCGTCGGCCTGGAGCTCGCGCAGGATTCGCCGATCGGTCGGGTCGAGGAGAACATTTGTCATTTCATTCGCCAGAAATCGAGAAATATGTTCGCGATATTGATCCGAACACGACGAGATCGACAACGTCTTTCTCGACCAAGCGGGTCATCCTGGGGTTCAAGCGATCTATAGGAGAGGCATATGCTCGACGCATTCAACCGGCACCCGACCGCCGTGGGCGAGAGCTATTCCCAGCACATGGGTCATGCGACCAGCTTCGGCGTGACGATGATCGTCGCTGGCCTGGCCTGCATCGTCCACGCGATCTTCCCCTTCTGGTTCGAGAAGACCGCCAGCGACTGCATCAAGCGGCTCCACACCCGCATGAGCGCGCGGCTTCGCGCTGAAAACCCCACGACCCAGGCCCCAACGGCGCTCCAGGCGTGAGCCTGACGCCGGCCCTGGCGGGCGCCGACACCCGTCACCACCCCGCCCGCAGCGCCATGATCGTCGGCGTGCTGGCGATCTGCGCCTGGGCGATCGGCCGCTCCACTGGCTTCCCCGCGCCGGTGCTGGCCGCCGTGGCCGGCATGGGGCTCGGATTGGCCGGGCTGTCGGGCCAGATGGCCCCGGGCCTGGTCCTATGGGCCAAGCCTGGCCTCAAGGTCGGGATCGCCTTGCTCGGCGCCCAAATCGCCTGGGCCGAACTGGCCGCGCTTGGTCTGCCCGTGGCGCTCGCCAGCGGCGGCGTGGTGATGGCCAGCCTGGGGGCCGGCACGCTGATCGGAACCCTGGCCGGCCTGCCGCTGGTCGAGGCCCTGATCGCCGCCAGCGCGGTCTCGATCTGCGGGGCGTCGGCCGCGATGGCCGCGGCCAGCGCCCTGCCCGAGACCGACAACAGCCGCCGCACCACGGCGCTGGTCGTGGTGGGCGTGAACCTGCTCTCGACCATCGCCATGGTCGCCTACCCGGTCCTGGCCACGGCGCTGGGCTTCAGCCCTCGCCAGATCGGCGTGTTCCTGGGGCTGTCGATCCATGACGTGGCCCAGGTGGTGGCGGCCGGATCCTCGGTCTCACCGGTGACGGAGGCCTCCGCCGCGCTCGCCAAGCTCTCACGCATCCTCTGGCTCGGCCCGGTGATCGTCACCATCGCCTTGACCATGCGCGGCGGCTCGGCCGGCTCCCGGCGGTTCCCCGCCCCGCCCCTGTTCGTCTGGGGGTTCGCGGGTCTGATGCTGCTCCGCAGCCTTGGCCTGATCCCCGAGACCCTGCTGCCGGCCCTGGCCACCGCCTCGCAGATCCTGTTGCTGGGCGGCGTCTGCGCCATCTCGGCCCAGGTCGCTCCGCGCGACCTGCTGCGGATCGAGCCGAGGCTCGCCTGGACCCTCGCCGCGGCGACCGCTGTCATCGCCGTCCTCGCGGCGGTGACCAGTTTGACGTTGGTGGCGTAGAGCCCCCTCAGTCAGCTTCGCCGACAGCTCCCCCAGCGGGGGAGCATCTAGTCCCCAGATCCTCCCCCGCTGGGGGAGGTGGCGCGCGAAGCGCGACGGAGGGGGGCTAGCTGTCGTTTCCAAGAAGGTTGTTCACACGCTGCCAGGGTGTGAGACCGTTGATGCCGGCGTGAGGTCGGGCGGTGTTGTAGTTGTCAGTCCACGGGCCGATGGCGGCGGCTCGCTGGTCTGATGAGGCGTACGGCCTAGCGTAGGCCCATTCCCGCAGGCTGGTCTGGATGAAGCGCTCGGCCTTGCCGTTGGTGCGAGGCGTGTAGGGCCGGGTGCGGACGTGCCTGGCCCCGGCCTGCCGGAGAGCGGCGGCGAAGAGCTTGCTGCGATAGGCCGAGCCGTTGTCGGTCATCACCCGCTCGACGTTGACGCCATGGCGGCCCAGCCAGGCCAGCGCCCGCTCGAGGAAGGCGGTGGTGTCGTGCTGGCCCTCGCTGGGCAGGATCTCGGTGTAGGCCAGGCGCGAGGCGTCATCGACGCAGACGTGCAGGAAGTCCCAGCCGGCCTTGCGCGAGCGGCCCGCCTGGCGATCACCGGTGATCCGATGGCCTTCGACGGCGAAACGGCCCAGCTTCTTGATGTCGAGGTGGATCATCTCGCCCGGCGCCGAGCGCTCGTAGCGGACCACCGGCGCTCTGGGCTCCAGCGCCTTCAGCTTGCCCAGCCCCAGCCGCCGCAGGATCACCCCCACCGTCGAGCGGGCCATGCCCAGCCGCGTGGCGATCACCGGTCCGGTCAGATGCTCACGCCTCAGGGCCTCGATCCGCGCCACCTGCTCCGCCGGCGTCCGGCGCGGACATCGTCCCGGCGCCGAGCTGCGGTCGTGATGCCTTCGCTCGCCGCCCAGCCGATGCCGACCCAGCCACTTTTGCGCTGTTCTTCTGGAAACGCCGGCCGCTCCCGCAGCCGCCTTCACCGTCCAGCCACGCTCGACGCGACCGGCCAGCAAGGCTCGACCAACGGGCGTCAGGCGCGCATTCTTGTGCATGTTCATCCGGGGGCTCCCGGTTCAGAGGTTGGAGTGTCGCAACACCATTCTCTCAACCCGACCCCGGGTGAACAACCTTCATAGCTTCGACAGCTAGCCCGCGATCACCGCCTCAAGCGCCGCATGAGCGGCCCGGGCCTGGGCCCACAGCTGCGGATCAACGAGATCGTCAGGGGAGATACGCTCCGGCCAATGGGCCTCGACCACAGCTGACAACGCCTGCCAGCGCTCTGGCGTCAGCAGAAAGCCCGGGTCGATCCCCGCCCTGGCCGGACCATCGACCGGCACGCGCAGCCGCAGGCAAGCTGGGCCGCCGCCGTTGCGCATGCTCTCGCGGACATCGACCACCACGGCCTCGCTGATCGGATTGTCGGCGGCGAGCACGGTCTCCACGGCCTTCCAGGCCACGGCGCTGTCCTTGACGTCCGACGGCAGGATCAGCGCCATGTGGCCATCCGGCAGGGTCACCAGCTGGGAATTGAACAGATAGGACGAGACCGCGTCAGCCAGGCTGACCCCGAAGGTCTCGACGATGTGCAGGTTCGGCAACCGCTCGCGCAGAGCGCCATAGAGCCGGGCCGGATCGGCGAAGGCCTCGGGGTGAGCCAGCAGCACATTGGCGTTGGCCACCGCCACCACGTCGTTGTGGAAGGCGCCGGCCTGGACCGCCGCCTCGTTCTGTAGGGCGTAGAGCGTACGGTCGCCGTCGAGCCCAGCAAGGCGGGCGACAGCCTCGCTCGCCCGGCGGCTCTGGCGTTCAGGATAGGCGCCGCCCCGAAGTTCGCCATGGGCGAAGACGTTGAGCCCCGGCGCGCCGTGGCTGGCCGCCAGCCGCATATGGTTGGCCGCGCCCTCGTCGCCGAAGTGGCGAGCGCTGGGTAGCGGACCGTGGACGCAGAACCGGTCAGTGTCGGGAAACACCCGGCGCAGGAGTTGGCAGGTTTCGTCGGCCTCGAAGCTTCGGTGCAGCATGCCGGCGAGATTGGCGCTCACCAGATGCACGCGGCCGTCGGCGGTGTCGGGAGCCGCCAGCACCGTGGCGGCGTTGGCCCGCCACATGCTCGAGGCCGAGCAGGCCGCGCGGAACAGGCCCAGATCCTCCGATGCGGCGGCGGCCAGCACCTCGTCGTCGCTCCCCTTGAAACCGAACGGCCGCAGGGCGGCGGCGGCGGGGCGCAGCGGCGGCGGCAGGAAGCCCTGGACCAGGCCCAGCTCCATCACCGCTCGCATCTTCGCCAACCCTTGCAGGGCCGCCGCGCGGGGATAGGAGACCTCGCCCAGATTGGATTGCGACGCGACATTGCCGACCGACAGGCCGGCGTAATTGTGGGTCGGTCCCGGCAGGCCGTCGAAATTGACCTCGATCGCGCTCATCCCGCCAAGCCCGTGGCGATGCGGAAGCTGGCGCTGTCAGCCTCCAGGCTCGCGACCGGATAGGCGCAATAGTCGGCCGCGTAGTAGGCGCTGGGGCGATGGTTGCCCGACAGGCCCGGCCCGCCGAACGGCGCGGTGCCCGCGGCCCCCGTCGTCGGCCGGTTCCAGTTGACGATCCCGGCCCGGACCTGGGTCCAGAAGCGGTGATAGAGCGCCTCGTCATCCGACAGCAGGCCCGCGGCCAGGCCGAACCGCGTGGCGTTGGCCGCCGTGACGGCGCCCTCCCAGTCGCCCGCCCGGATCACTTGCAACAACGGCCCGAAGTTCTCGCTGTCGACCACCTCGACCCCGGTCACATCGACCAGGCCCGGCGTCAGATAGGGCCGGTCGGGGCTGAGCGGTTGCATCTCACGGATCGCCCGCCCGCCGAGACGAGCCTGGGCCTTCAACAATCCGGCCGCGCTCGACAGATCGATCACCGGCCCCATGAACGGCTGCGGCTCGTCGAACGGCGCGCCGACCTTGATGCGGTCGATCAGGGCGGCGAGCGCATCGATGATCTGGTCGCCCGCCGCGCCAGCCGGCACGATCAGCCGCCGCGCGCAGGAACACCTCTGGCCAGCCGACACATAGGCCGACTGCACGATCAGGTGGGCGGCGCTCTCGGCGTCGGCGACGTCCCAGGCGATCAGCGGATTGTTGCCGCCCAATTCCAGGGCGACGATCTTCTGCGGTTGGTCGGCCAGGGCGATGTGGATCGCCTGCCCGGCCTTCACCCCGCCGGTGAAGAAGACGCCGTCGGTTTCGGGATGCACGACCAGGGCCTGGGCGATCTCAGCGGCGCCGATCACCACCTGCAGCACGTTGTCTGGCACGCCGGCCTCGCGCCAAAGCTCAGCCAGATAGAGGCCGCTGGCCGGGGTCTTCTCGCTGGGCTTGAAGATCACCGCATTGCCGGCCAGCAGGGCCGGCGCGATGTGACCGTTCGGCAGATGCATGGGGAAATTGAACGGCCCGATCACCGCGACGGCGCCGTGCGGGCGGTGGGCCAGCCGCGCCCGCGCGCCGGCCGCCTCGCCCACCCGCTCGCCGGCCCGTTCGGCCTGGGCGCGGATCGACACCTCGACCTTGCCGGCGACGGTGTCGGCCTCGGTCAGGGTCTCCCAGAACGGCTTGCCGGTTTCGCGGCTGATCAGCCTGGCGATGGTTTCGCGCCGCGCCTTGGCCAGATCGGCGAAGGTGCGGGCGATCCGGTGGCGCTCCTCCAGCGACAGGGCCGACCAGGCCGCAAACCCCTGGCGCGCGCGCGCCATGACGGCGTCCAACTCGGACGCCGACGTCGCCGGGCCGCGCCACACCACCTCGTTCGTGCAGGGATCGGTCGAGACGACTTCAGAATTCGACATGACGGACGCGGTCTCCGATCTGCAGCATCAGGGCGTGGGCCAGTTCGGGGCTCACCCGGAACTCATCGTCGTTCCACCAGACCTGACCGCGCGAGGCGCGGAAGCTCTGCACCGCGCCGGTGCAGGCCAGGACCTCCGGGCCATCCCCGCAGGGACCGATGGCGGTGACGGTCGAGACCCGGCTGTCGCGGACGGCCTTGAGGCTGTCGATGTCGGCGACCATGGTCGGGCCGGCGTCGAAGATGTCGATGCAGCCCTCGAACCGGAAGCCTTCCTCGGTCAGCAAGGCATGCGCCCGCGCGCCGTCCGGATGATATTGCCCCACCGCCAGGGCCGCGTCGGTCGGCAGCAGGTTCAGGTAGATCGGGTATTTCGGACCAAGGTCAGCGATCACCTGCTTGCCCTCGCCGACGCTGATGCGGTCAGCTTCCTTGAACTCCAGGCCGTAGAACTTGCGGCCCACGGCCTCCCAGAACGGCGAGCGGCCGTCGACATCCTGATAGCCGCGCAGCTCCGACACCACGCGGTCGCCGAACCAGTCGCGATGCTCAGCCATGAACAGGTAGCGGCTACGCGCCATCAGCCGCCCGCCGGCCATGCCGCGCAGCCCCGGCCGCACGAACAGGCCCCCGACCTCGGCCGAGCCGTCATAGTCGTTCACGGGGGTGAGGATGGTGTTCTCGGCGACCTTGCCGAGCGCCTGGGAGGTCTGGCGCAGCCGCCCGATCCGGTAGGAATAGAACGGCCAGTCGCCGCCGACGCTGGGGAAGATGCAGCCGGTGCCGACCACCTCGCCGGCGGCCTCCATGACCAGCAGGATTTGGCTGCCGGCCTTGCGCACGCCGGCCAGGGCCGCGGCGCTGGCGGCCAGCAAGGCGGTCAAGCGTTCGCGGCAAGGCGGCAGATTGGTCATGCCCAGGCCAGCGGTGAGCGCCAGCGCGTGCAAAGCTTCCAGGTCTTGGGGTCCGGCAGGGCGGACGACGACGCCGATGGCGATCATGACATCCTCCGCAGAATGATCGAAGCCTTAGAAGCTTATTGTGCTAAGGATTTCGCCAAAGAGGCGGCGGAAGACTGTGACCTTCACCGCATAAACTGCGGCGGGACGAGACCTTGGACGGATATTCTGCACTGGACCGAATGGACCTGAAAATCCTGGCGATTCTGCAGGTCGACGGCCGCATCACGAACCAGGCCTTGGCCGAGCGGGTCGCACTGTCGCCCAGCGCCTGCCTGGCCCGGGTGAGACGCCTGGAAGCCGACGGCCTGATCCAGGGCTACCACGCGCGGCTCGACATCGAACGCATCCGCCCGACCGTCACCATCTATGGCGAGGTGACGCTGAAGAGCCATCGCCCCGCCGACCTGGCGGCCTTCGAGGCGGTGCTGTCGGAGATCCCGGAGGTCGTCGAGGCCGCCCAGGTCTCCGGCCCCTTCGACTACCTGATCAAGGTGGTGACGCCCGACGTCCGCGCCTGGGGCGCCCTGGCCGACCGCCTGCTGCAGGAGGGTTTGGGCGTCGACAAGATCGCGTCCCACATCCTGATGAAGGACGCCAAACCGTATCGCGGCACCCCGGTGACGACCGGGCGCTAAGAACCAGATCCTCCCCCGCTGGGGGAGGTGGCGCGCGAAGCGCGACGGAGGGGGCTGCGGCAGGAGTCAAAGTCCCCC
>ERZ1292645.71-Hain-H14-02um-R2-71-length-46965-cov-12_pt1 | contig 46965 bp, 46 predicted proteins | sample MGYA00564401_ERZ1292645 | MGnify/ENA primary metagenome ERZ1292645 (study PRJEB36523, sample SAMEA6512644) | groundwater metagenome | collected 2019-01-09 | study: AquaDiva: Metagenomics assemblies of 32 groundwater samples | reverse complement strand
CATTTAAAGTGCCGTTTTCTACAGTAACTCCTGCTCCGCTAATAAAGAAAGCTGCAATGAAGAATAGAGCTAACGCTATGGTTAATTTTAAGCTTGAGGTGAAGTAATAGAGTTTTGATATTTTATTTATGCTATATTGTTTTATATTTTTTATTCCCATTTTATTTATTCTTTTCATTCTTTATTCACCTCAAATTAACTTAATTTAATTTTATAATTAGCATTAAGGATTTCCATTCTGTGTTAAAGTTCCCTTCGTGAATATATATCCAGATTCATTAATATTAGTTTTAAACTCTCCATTCCATTTAAACCTAAATTCATTTTTGTTCATGTTGATTGGTATTGTTCCTTGATTCTCAAACAAAGTACCATCAATGTACATTGAGCCATTGTTCTCTATGATTAAGACATTACTTAGGTTGTTTCTTATCTTGAATGCAAAATTATTTGTTGCTTGGAAATTGGAGTTTTGTTCTAAAGTGCCTTTAATGACAATATTCCCTTGGTCGCCAAACCATGCCATGTTACCGCCTGTATTATTTTTTATAGTAAATTTATTTTGGTCGTGAAGTATTGCAAATGTTTCCGTTGTATCATTACCAGTATTAATTCCATCAGTTGCTAAGATTTTTATTTTATATTGATTGGAATTAATGAACTTGGTTGAATTAATCGTTAATGTAGTGTTTGGGTAATCTATTTCTAAAGTTGAGAATGTAGCTCCATTATCGCTTGATGTTAGAATTGCATAATTAATTGTATCATTGTCTAAGTCGGAGGCGTTCCATGTAATTGTGAAAGTTTTGTCGAATATTTGATTATTTGTTGGAGAGGTTATGTTAACTATTGGTGTATTTATTGTTCTATTTACTTCCGATTTAACTATATTATTCTCCTTCGCCTTGACTCCTTTATCGTTAGAAGAAAAATTCATTACAACTATAAAATAACTTACATTGGTTTCAATTGTGCTACCATTAAAACCTATATCTAAAAAGGAAGGAGTAAAATTGATTTTTGAACTGGTTATACCACTATTATCTATAATCTCTACTGAATAATTACCACTAGTATTTGTTTCTTGTTGTGTTATTTCTGCATTTTCTATTATGTAGGATGGAAATAAGTTTATAGTTCCTGTAGCTTTGTTTATAATGCCATTAATTATCAAAGCATGCTGTGCTATTAGTGGTGTTGTCAAGAATTTAGTAAATAGATGAATATAGCTTTCATTTGAAATCCATGTCTTATCTTGATAATTGCTCCCCATAAGGTTTGTCATATTTATGAAGTCGTTAGAACTATTCCACGGAACTAACTTGCCCAATGTAGTTGTTGGACATCCTTGAGGTTCACAATCAGTATCTAAAATGTTATTATCATCAACATCTCCATTTGGGCAGGGAAAGAGGATTGGAATATCTTGCTCGGCCCAATAACTAGCATCATGCTCATCACATAGACCAAAAGTATGCCCTATTTCATGAGCGGCTATTTGCCTCATTTCTCTAGCTTCTACTAAACCACTGGGTAAGGTTATAGCACCTAATGAAGTAAACGCTAAACCTAATGCATCAGGTTTATTGGTAAAATCGCTAAACCAGTCTTTTGGTACCACACCAATAGTTCTTGTTTTTGTACCTAAAATAGCAGAAAATTTTGCTATATTAAAAAGAAGACGACTTAAATTGGTTCTTTCTGCTTGTGTGCTTACGTAATGATTACCAGTACTAAAGAATAAATTGTCGTCTGAAACGGGGTAAGTTCTATTAAAGAATTTAACAAATTCATTAACATTATTATTAAAATTACCTGGAATATCTATTGGTATAAATGTCAAATTCAACTTTTGTGTTTGAAATACATTAATACTAATATTTTTTACATTATTAGATGGATTACTGTCTGTTAAACTATATGCATTAATTAGATTTATTATAATTAACACAATTATTACAAAAACAGATTTATTTATTTTTGGCGTCATTTTTCTTAAATATATGTAAAACAAGGTGAATTATACAAGATAAAATATATAAATGTACAATTTCTAATATAAACAAAATAATCTCAGGAAAAATTTTCTCAAATAATTGATTATTTATCACTAGTAAGAATTTATATATGTAATATACATTCCCAGATTGGGTACACGAACTGCCAAAACAACTTAGTCTATTCAAAAATGTGACGAATAATGTGATTAAAATTAAAATAAAAAAGATAATAATCTTCCATTTATTAGGTCTAATAAACTCAATTAAAAATTTAACTGTTTTCTTTTCTTTTCTATTTTTCATCCTACTTTTACCTCAGCTTTTATACTTCTTGTCCCGGTTTCTGTCGGTTTAAAACTAAAATCAAAAGTCTGATTTTTTGAAACATTAATTGATTTAGTAACACTATCTTCAGGATAAATACTTAATAAACTACCATCTAGTGTAGCATTTACTGTCGCATTTGCATTTAAAGGCCCATTATTCCTTACAACAACCCTTACAATTCCAGATTTGTCCTTAACCATGGTTACATCTTTAACAACTTGAATTGGTATAACTTCGAGAATTTGTAAATCTGCAGAAGGTGCAGTGCTGAATATCATGGTTTTGCCGGTTATGGTGGAAACTATATCAAGCAAGCCATCTTCATTGAAGTCAACAACCACCTGATGAAACCTTCCCGGAGAAGGATATTCAATTCCGGTTAAATTATAGAGAATATGGGTTGAGTTGGAGCAGTTTATAATTGAGTTGGTTACAGCGCCATTTTCGTACCTGCTTATAGTAAGCAACAGCTCACTTAATCCATCGCCGTTAAAGTCAGCAGCAACCATGCTTTGTGCGCTTTTAATGAAGGAATCTTCACTCACACCTAGAACATTCTCGGTATGGGAACTTTCATTCAAAAGAGGGCTCATCCAAGACATTTCATAACTGCTACCTGGGAAACTTCCAGAACCCTCTCCAGTAGCGAATTGAACGCTAAGCGCTGGCTCTTGAGGAAGCTCAGGGGTTCCGGCAAAATTGCATCTTGACAGCACAGGAAGCGTAGTAAAATCCCTATTATTGCTTGTTCCCTTTTGCAATATCCTGCTGCCATTGGCATCATATACAAACAAAAATGGATTATTTGTCTCTACAGTAAAGGTTATGTCAAGCCTGCCATCTAAATTATTATACTTATGTATGAAAGGAGGTATTACGTTCAGTCCAGTATTTATTGTTTCGTGCCCATTGTTACTGAATCCATTATTGGTGGCATTAGCAGCAATGTCATAGACTATTACATTTGCAGTTGAGTCATTTCTGATATAAGTAAACACTGCATCCAAACCACCATCTTGGTGCAAATCTGCTATAGCAGGGACTTTCTTGACTACCTTTGAAAGGAATGGAGCAAGAAGAATGTTATTAAATGCGGTGTAAGTCCTATTGGAAACATCAACTCGGTAGATTGTATTGTTATTGTCCATAAAAAGACAGTAATCAGTTCCATTGGCTGTTGCGCATCTTACCCCTGCCTGTTTTCCATAAATTTCAGTTCCAAAACTAAAATTAAAGCTTACATTATGGGTTGATTCATTAAACTTAATTTCATAGAAATAACTGTTTGAGTCAATATTATTCTTGACGACAGCATAGTACTTATTCTTAAAAACAGTTGGCTGTCCCAACAATGTGGAATTAATAATATCATATCTTCTGATGACTGACGCGCTAGTCAGATTAATAAGGAAAAGCCTGTAATCTGACGAATTCCAAATTAATGCCTCTTTTAATGAATCCCCTACAAAATTGCCAACCATTATTTCTTGATCTTGGCCTAAGGTAAGATTTGTATTGGTCCATTTATACCCTATATTAGTTCCATTTGGAACATGGTGGCTTGCATTATAGCTTCCGCCGAACTCAAGCCATTCATGGGCATATGTTAAAGTTAGAAATAAAATTACAAATAACGGAATAAACATTGTTTTGTTATTCACTAATCCACCCCTTAGTTCATATCATTCTTGTGACTTATATTTAAGACTTTCCATTTTCCCGTCAAGAACCACCGTCTGAGCTCCTTTTAGTCGCTTGATTGTGGCATGGACTTAGGCGGCTATGAAAGCTTGGAACCTGGGAAATTGCTACAAGTGGAGATGTCTTTGAATTTTGCCGTGAAGGAGGGATTGATGATAGACCTCTTTCAAACGACAGGCAAATAATGGCTATTGTGAAACAGGTCGAATTAGCTGCAAATGTCAGATTTATAGATTCTCTTGAGGATAGATTAGTAAAGATAACAATTCAGCCTTGACATTTTTACCAGCACTATTTTTATATCTTTATTTGATTTTTCGCGCATCAAAAAGCTTAATATAGTTTGCTCCGTTTCTTATCCTCATGGGGCCATTATTCAGTTTGAAAAACCAAACAGCGTGGATTACCGGCGGAAAAAGAATAGGCAAAAAAGTTGCTGAAGTTTTGGCAGAAAATGGAGCGAATTTAGTAATAAGTTATAAAGATTCTAGACAAGAAGCAGAAGACACTTTTAAAAAGGTCAAAAAACTAGGCATTAAGGCACTGTTATTGGAAGTGGATGTTTCTGACAAGATTAGTGTTGAAAACGCACTTGAAAAAATAAAAAAAACATTTAAAAAAATTGATGTTTTGGTTTTATTGGCTTCTATTTTCGAGCAAAAAGAATTTGCATCATTGAATGAAGATGATTTTAGGAAAAATTTTGATGTTCATGTCCTAGGAACTTTTTTGCCAATTAAATGTTGCCTGAATTTGATGCCAAAGGGAAGCCATATAATTACGATTTCTGAAAGTGAAACAGCAAGCACGAAATATGTACGCTACGTTCCGTATTTTGTGGCAAAAGGCGCAATACTTTACTTAACAAAAGCCTTAGCTTCAGAATTTGGAAGTAAGGGAATATTTATCAACACGGTAACGCCTGGGCCAATACTAAAGCCTGAGGGGATGAAAAACGAAGATTGGTTAAAAATAAGAAAAGAATCGATAGTTGATTTTCCGGTCGACGACGACAGGGCAGTTGAGGAGTTTGCAAAGCTTGTTTTATATTTGTCAACAACAAATTCGACTGGAGGCGTTTACCCGTTGGATATGGGGCAGATGTGAGATTTATTTTTTAGTGCTCTTTTTTTAAAAATAATTTTTAATGTCATGTTAGAATGATTTTAATTCCTTCTTTATCTTTTGTTAATGTCCCATGCTTTCCAGCAGAAATATTGTATTCATCTGCAATATCGCTTGGAATTCTTACAGCAATGCTATTTCCCCATTTAGCAAATGTTATATCCTTGGCATGTCTTAATTTTCTGTATTATTACTTTTAATGAGTAGTAAAAAACGAAAGATTTATAAACACAGTAATCACTTTAAAAAACATGGCGATGCCAAATAGCATTGACGGACTTATGGAAACTAAGGCAAATGAATTACCAAAGGATATTCACTTTGACCTTTTAAGGGGAATATATCAAGGCAATACACGTTCTCTTATTATTGATCCATTTGGTGACAAAGAATTACTTGATTTTTTATTGAGAGTGCGACCTTTTTATTTTTCTACTCGAGATTCAGGTGATTCTAGACTTCCAACTGCAGTAGTAGCAGAATATGTACATGATAATGTTGTTACATCGAGACAAGTTGCTGACCGGATTCATGATGAATACCAAAGGAGAGAAGAAATCCCGCCTTTAGGAAAATTCATCAAAGGTGCTGAATGCAGAGAAAAAAATTTGATTGTGCATTTAGCTTTAGCTCAATTAGGATATCCATCTATTGTTGTTGGTGGTTGGGCAAGACTTCCAAAGGAGAGTGGCCTTCATAAATGGGTTGAAGTTCCAATTACACATGAAGTTGTTGATGCTGTACTTGGAGAAGCAATGCCAAAGAAGGAGTATTATGATAAGTTTCATGTTGATTTATTTTATTTAGGTAATAAACTTCCAACTGTTTATGCAAGACCACATCATAAAATTTGGGGATGGGCTATTTCCAGAAATAACTTTGAATTTAGAAGACCAGATTGAGTTTCTTGATTTAAAACGTTGTTTACTTAAATTCCTTCACAATCCAAACTTAACCTTTTTCTCCTCGATATTTCTCAATACTTTTTCCAATAAATCATTGACTTTAACGCCAAAATAAACCTTGTTGTCCAATGTTCGTACTGCAATGGTTTCGTTTTTTTCTTCTTTTTCCCCAACGGTTAAAATTAATGGGATTTTTTCAGCTTGGGCTTCCCTTACTTTATAGCCAACACTTTCGGTTCTTGCATCGACCTCAACCCTTAGATTATTCTTATTAAACTCTTCTTTAATTTTATTTGCATAATCTTCAAACCTGTCTGCAACAGTTAAAATCTTTATTTGCACAGGCGCGAGCCAAAGTGGAAGCTTGCCGGCATAATGCTCAACTAAAATTCCGATAAATCTCTCAATACTGCCAAGCAATGCGCGATGAATCATTACAACCATGTGCTTTGTGTTGTCAGCTCCAACATAAGTTGCATCGAACCGTTCCGGCAGCTGAAAATCAAGCTGAATAGTTGCAAGCTGCCAGGTTCTTCCTAAAGCATCTTTGATGTGCAGGTCTATTTTTGGCCCGTAAAACGCGCCCTCTCCGTGCTTTATTTCATATTTCACATCTTTCTTCTCAAGGGATTTTTTTAAAGAACTCTCTGCCATGTTCCAATCTTCCAAGTTTCCCATAAATTTTTCCGGCCTTGTGCTTAACTCAACTTTATACTCAAAATCAAATACCTCTTTGTAGATACGATTAGTAAAGTCAAGAACTCTAAGTATTTCGTCTTCAATCTGCTCCGGCGCCAAAAATATGTGGCTGTCATCCTGAGACATTTTCCTTACTCTTGTCAAACCAGCCAAAGTCCCCGACAGCTCGTTTCTGTGCAAAGGTGCAAAATCCGCAATTCTTAATGGAAGCTCCTTGTAGCTTCTGGACTTAGATTTATAAATCAAAACATGAGAAGGGCAATTCATTGGCTTTAATGAATATTCTTTTCCTTCCGATTGGAGAGTAAACATATGCTCTCTGAAATGCTCCCAATGCCCTGATGTCACCCATAATGATTTTTCATACAATAAAGGGGTAATTACTTCCTGATATCCTCTTTTTTTGTACTCATCCCGAATGAAATTTAACAGTAAATTGTAGATAACAGTCCCTTTCGGATAAAAAAAAGGGGCTCCTGGACTTTCCTCGATAAAGCCAAACCACTCAAGCTCTTTGCCGATTTTTCTATGGTCCCTCTTCTCTGCTTCCCCTAATAGTTTAAAGTGCTCTTCCATCAATTTCTTGTCGGGAAAGCTTATGCCATAAATTCTTTGCAGTTGCGTATTTTTCGGATCGGCTTTCCAATATGCAGCAGAAATTTTTGTAAGCTTAAATGCCGTAACCTTTCCAGTATTTGGAATATGAGGGCCTCTGCATAAGTCAATAAATTCGCCTTGCCTGTAAGCGCTTGTAGCTTCTTTGAACTCTTCAATAAGCTCAATTTTGTAAGGGTTATCTTTGAAAATCCTTTTTGCCTCATTAATGCTTAAATCCAATCTCTCAACTTTGTGATCATTCTTTGCAATTTCATGCATTCTCTGCTCTATTCTTCCCAAGTCTTCTTGAGTGAAATGATGTGCTATGTCAAAATCATAATAAAAGCCTTCTTCGACAACTGGGCCTATTGTAGGCATTGCATCTGGAAACAGCTCTACAACAGCATGGGCAAGAAGGTGTGCAGTGCTGTGCCTGAAAACTTCAATTCCTTCCTTGTCTTTATGTGTTATAATTTGAATGCTTGCATCCTCGTTTATTGGCACAAACAAGTCCTTAAGCTTTCCATTTAGGTTCGCAACTAAGGCATCTTCACCGAGTTTTCTGCCTATATCAGAAGCTATTTCACCTGCTGTGATACCTTTTTTGTATTCCCTTATGCTTCCGTCCGGCAAAGTTATTTTGATTTTTAGCATTTTTATTGATGAATTTTCATGCGATTTATATATTTTATCGCATCTAAGACTGAAGAAAAGCAAATTTTTAGAACAATGAAATAGGCTAAGCTGTTGTTGTGGTTGCAGAAAAAGTAGCCGAGACAGAATTGCAGAGTATATTTGCCGATTGAGATATCAAGCTTGCCATAGGGCAGGGAAAAAAGCATCTTTTAATTAAGACTTATTCTTAAGGAAACATTGCCAAGATGGTCTTTTACACTTCACCAGTATGCTTGCATGTCTTAAATCCAGACATCCTTTTCATCACTAAACAAATTAACAGTTTCTTTTTTCTTGTACTTTATTTTCTTTTTTGGAATTTCTTTTATGGTAAGAAAAATCAAAGTCTGGAAGGTTAAGATCTAAATTATCACTCCCCCCCACACGGCTGTCATAATTTCTTTTTGTTCCAAAAAACCAAAAAATTTATAAATATTACTTTTAATAATTCTAAAAATAGTAAGAATTTAACTATTTTTATTAAAAATATTAAATTAATAATCATGGACGCAAAGTTTATAGGCAAGGCAAAATTGACAAAACAAGGGCAGTTAACGCTGCCTCAGGAAGCAAGAAAAGACTTAAAAATAGATGCAAAATCAGAGGTTTACTGGTACGAATTCAACGGAATATTGATTTTAGTCAAAGATATAGTAAATCCTAAGCAATTGGTAAATTTTGCATTCAGCAAAAAGAGGAATAAATAAAATGGTAATCTTGCCTTTTCAAAGGCCATTTGGCTTGTGGGCGTTAATTGCCGTTGCCATATTCATAATTCTTTATTTAAGGCGGCCAAAACCGCAGGAAAAAGTGATACCGTCGCTAATGTTTATCATGCGGGATACTAAAAGGTCAAAACAATACGCATTCTTTCAGAAATTAATGACAAACCTGCTGTTTTTGATTCAGTTCCTGTCGATTTTTGGGCTGTCATTGGTCGCGGCAGCGCCATTTGTAACATTAAAATACGATGTGACGTTAGAGAATACTGTAGTTATCTTGGATGTAAGCGCATCTATGCACGCAAAAGAAAAAGGGGTTTCTAGGTTTGACATGGCATTGGAGCGCGGAAAAAAAGTGCTGAGCGGAAGAAACAGCATAATCATGGCCGAAAGCACCCCCTTAATTGTTTTGGAAAATGAAAACACCGATATTGCATTGGACGTGCTCTCAAAAATAAGGGCAAGAGCTACCGCCACAAATTTGGGAGATGCGTTGCTTCTTGCAAAGGATATTCTGGGAGACAAGCCTGGCAGAATTATCGTTCTTAGCGATTTTATTTCTACAGAAGGCCCTGACATAGAAGTTGTCAAAGCAACCCTGCTGTCAGAAGACAAATTAGTGGATTTTATTGACCAATCGAACAAGGCGAAGAACACGGGCATTATAAGATTGGAAGTCTCAAAATACAACACAAAGGTTTATGTTAAGAACTTCGACAATGAGCCGAGGCAGGTTACTATAAAGGTGATGAAAGACAACCAAGCGATTACACAGACAAAAATCACAATAGCCCCAAATTCAATTGAAAACTTCATTTTTGACACACCATCTGGGATTTCAAGAGTCGAGCTTGAGCCAAAAGATGACTTGGAAGTTGATGATGTTGCTTATATTGCGACTCCGCCAAAAATAAAGAACTCAGTTTTGCTCATAACCAATGAAAAATCAAGCAATCTTGAGCTGGCGCTAAGATCTGCAAAGGATATCGAATTAAATATTGTCAATCCTCCTGTATTGACAATAAACACAAAGAAAGAGAGGATAGATCCGTATAAACATGATGTCCTAATTGTGCACAAAATCAACAATATCAACAAGCGAGACGGGATTGTGCCAGGGACTTTTGAGGATATTGAGGAATACGTCGAAAAAGGCGGAAATTTAATTATTGGGGCCCAAGATGATTTGAAGGAAATAAACATGAAGGATTTGCCAGTAGTTGAGCTAGTGAACAAGATTAACAAGCCGACAAAAGTATGCGTCGAGACAATAAACCAAATAACGAAGCAGTTTGAAAAGGAAAGATGCTTCACCGCTTCTTCCTCTTATTTTGGAGCCAGTGCGAAAAAGGGCGCAATTACTTTTGCTTCTGCTGACGACAAAAATCCCCTGATTGTCTATGGCGAAAAGAAAAAGGGAAAAGTCGCTTATTATGGAATATTAGATGAAACAAGCGACTTTAAAACATTGCCTTCCTATCCAATATTCTGGAACACATTGATAAATTTCATGGTTGGAACAGAGGACATAAAAGACTTCAATTATAAAACAGGGAGGATAACCACAATTAAGGAGCAAAGAGTCAAAACTCCCTCATCAGTTCTGACAACCTCTAAACTTTTGATGGATGAAGTCGGCATATACGAGTTTGATAATAAGAAATTCGCAGTAAATCTTCTTGATGAGAAGGAATCTAATGTGGGCCTTGCGTCAAAGGTTGAGAGCCGGAAAGAGCGGGAGAAATTGCTAGAAAGAGAGAGCAAAGAGCATGAGCTTAATCTTGAAACAACCATTTTGATTACGGCATTTTTACTTATGCTGACTGAATTTTTTTACATTAAGATAAGAGGTGACTTATGAGCTTCATAATCCCCGACTATACAAAGATTTATTGCATATCAAAATATTGCGTTAGGTACTCATACGCCCTTCTTGCCATCATTCCTGTTTTATTGCTTGTATTCTGGTTGACAAGAAAGACTTTTGTGAAATTTGGCAATCGTCTGGAGCTTGAGTCTTACTTGAAATCAAAAAAAACTGACAGGTGGATTGTGCTTGCGCTGAGGAGTCTTGCTTTTGTTTTTTTGCTGATGGCGATTTCCTCTCCTTTTTTGCTTGAAAGCAGAACGGTCCCGGGAAATCCCCGTTTGACAATTCTTGTGGACAATTCAAGCTCGATGGTTCTTTACAACCCCGAGATCGCGTATGAGCTGTACAAAAAATTAGAAGGCACTATGCCTGTAAGCATAAGGACAATAGCCAATGGAGAGCATTCAACGATCGGCAATGGAATCTTGAACAACATTGAAGGCAACGATAATGTTATGGTGATAAGTGACGGCGTAAACAATGAGGGCAAACTCCTTGGCGATATTATGCTCTTTGCAACAAATATAAACTCTTCAGTCAGCACATTAAAAATGGAAGCGACGCATAATGATGTGGGACTTACAATTGACGGCCCGCCAGATCTAATTAAAGACACAGAAGGCGACTTTGTTGTAAAGGTTTCTGTCGTTGGCAAGGAGATACCCTACACGCTGCAAGTCACATCTGATGAAACAAACCTGATTTTAGAGGAGCAAGCCCGCTCGTCCAAAACATTCACATTTTCAAGGAAATTTCCAGAAGGGGAGTACCATAAGCTTACTGCAAAGCTCTTGGATGTTGGAAAAGACGACTACTTTGAAAATAACAATATTTTTTACAAGAGCGTTAAGATAGTCCCAAGGCCAAAGATCCTTTATGTAACAGAGAAAAACTCGCCCATGGCCCGGGAGCTAAATAAGATTTATGAGCTGGATACAAAAAATTCTGTGCCAGTGGACTTGTCAAGCTATACATCTGTAATCTTTAATGATATTCGGGCATCAAAAATAAATCCATACATGGACATCCTAAGCGACTATGTTTCGGATGGGAACGGCTTGATATTCTTAGGAGGTGAAAACTCTTTTGACAGAGGGGGCTACAAAGGAACTTTGCTTGAGACATTGCTTCCGATAAAAATTGGCGCTGGAGAAGAGCAGAATAAGAGCGACATAAATGTTGCGGTTGTAATCGACATTTCACAAGGGACAGAAGACTATGTGGCTGTTGAAAAAGCGCTGGCTTTAAGCGTTATTGACAGCCTAAGCGAGAAAAACAACGTGGGAGCTGTCGCATTTAACACCCAGGCTTACCAAATTGCCGAGGTCAAGCCGCTGAAGGAGCATAAGAAAGAGCTAAAAGAAAAGATTTCACGCTTAAAGTTTGACGGCCAATCTTACTTTAACCTTGGCATTGAAGGTGGGTTTAAGCTGTTAAGCAGCATGGGTGGAAGCAAAAATATCATATTCATAAGCGACGGCAAAACAACCTACCAGAAATTAAGGGATGACACCATGGACACTGTCAGAAGAGTCAATGCTCTCGGAGTCAAAGTTTTTGTTGTTGGCGTTGGAACTGAAACAGACACTCTCGCATTGGAAAACAATCTCTTCCTTGCAAATCTGGCTGCGCTGGGTGAAGGGATATATTACAAAACAGATGCCTCAAACAAGTTGAAGGTGCAGTTTGCCGACAAGGATGAAACAAAAGGGGAAGAGTTTTATAACACTCTAGTCCCAATTGACACAACTCATTTCATAACTCTTGCGCTTGACGATATGCATGCAACAATTTCAGGATACAATTATGCTGTGCCAAAACCGGCAGCAAGAATGCTTGTTTCAACTCAAAAAAACATTCCAATACTGGTAGTTTGGCGGTTTGGCCTTGGAAGAGTTGTCACGATAACAACTGATGACGGATTAAAATGGGCAGGGGATTTATTGAACAAGAAAAATTCAAAATTGCTGACAAAAAGCATTAACTGGGCTATTGGCGACCTGGGAAGAAAAAAATCTTATGATGTTACAATTAGGGACACTGTGCTTGGAAAGCCGACAAATGTTAATGTGGTTAGCAGGGAAATGCCCCAATCTCAAGGTTTGGCCTTTGCTAAAATCGACACTAACCTGTACTCATCTGTTTACACTGCCTCAAAAACTGGCTACATCGAAGTTTTAGGGGCAACTTTCGCTGTAAATTACAACGATGAATATGCAAACTTAGGCGTTAACCCGGAGTTTACAAATTTAGTGGACAAATCAGGAGGCAAAGTGTTTGAGCCGGATGACACCAAAGGCATACTGGAATTTATTAGGGCAAAATCGAAAAGAATAAAAATTGATTCAACAGACTACAGGTGGCCATTTGCTATCATTGCTCTAGCATTGTTTTTAAGCGAGATAGCGATAAGAAGGTACAGGGAGAATTTGCAGAGTGAATGAAAAAATTGAAAAATCGATTCACATACATTACATAAAAAGATTTTATGATAAAAAACCTAAAATCAATTTTGGCATCTTGAAGAATAAACATGATAAATAAAAATAAAGTATTTCAGAGCAAGAATATAATCATATTTTGTGTTATACTAATAATTATTTTTATTCTAGTTATTTTGAATTTACGTAAATGTTTCGATTGTGGTTATGATCCAACAGCATTTCCACGTACAATAGATCTTAATAATAGTAAAAATGCTTTAAGACAATTGTTATACTCAGATAAAATAATATCTTTGTATCCTAGCGAGTATACAATAGACAAAAATAAGTATTATTTCTTGGCATATGCCATTAAAAATATTAATACTAAGGAACTATATTATGCTATCAGGATTGACCCTATGGATGGAGGGGGTGGAACAACTAGGGAAATAAATTTTAACAAATGGTTTAGTATTAACAAAAAGGAATATAAATTGGAAAGTTCTAGCGCTATCCCAGATTTTATAAAATTCAAAATTCCTGAATATATAAATGCAGACAGGTACTTTTTTACACTTAGTATAATAGATGTTAAGTCTAAATCAACAAATAACGTTTATGCGCAACATAAATTTACAATCATTGTAAATGAATAAAAATGAAGGATATGCACAAAACAAAAATACAATAACGATTGAACATTAACTAAAATAAAAAATACATTAAAATAAAATGCAAAGCCAAAAGGAAATTGTAGGAATTTTGGAAAAAGAATTACCTTATCTTAGAAGTAACTATAATGTAAAAAGATTGGGTTTGTTTGGGTCGATTGCAAAATATAAGCAAAAAAAAGGTAGTGATGTTGATATTATTATAGAATTTAAAACCCCCATAGGTCTCGAGTTTATAGAACTTGTTGACTACATTGAAAGATTAGTTGGAAGGAAAGTAGACATACTAACAAATGAAGGTATTAAAGGTATAAGAATAAAAAAAGTTGCAGAAGATATTAAAAGGAGTGTGCTATATGTCAAAGAGAGGAGATACAGAACTAATTAGCGATATTAAAGAAGCCATAGGAAGAATAAAAGCATATCTAAAGAAAACTAGCTACAAGTATTTCTTACAAGATATAAAAACACAAGATGCTGTAGTTCGCAATATTGAAATTATAGGAGAAGCTGCAAAGAATATTTCGGATAATTTAAAAAAAGAATATGGCAATATTCCTTGGAAGAAATTAGCAGGAATACGAGACAGACTTATTCATAACTATTTCGGCGTCAATTATGATATTGTTTGGATTATAGCTAAAGAAGAGCTGCCAGAAATCTTGTCTCAAATAAATAAAATTAATAAAGAATAATTGTTAAAAAAGAAACATAAAACTAAAATGTCATTCATGAAAAAAGACGTGAATCTTGGATTGCTTCTTCTGATAGTTGCAGCCTTGCTTATGTTCAGCGGATTTACAGTTTATTATCAAACCACTTTCAAGAATGTTTCAAAAAGCTTTGAGATAAAGCTTAAGGAGCTTGAAAATGTAGGCCAGGAACTCGAGTCAAAAAGAGACCAACTTAATGAGACAAGTATACAGCTTCAGCTTAGGAAACAAAAAGAAGAGGATTTAAGCAAAAAATTTACAGATGTAAGGAGTGATAGAGACCAGCTTGAGGCTGATAAGAAAAAGCTGGAACTGGATTTGTCAAGCACGAAAAGCCAGCTGTCAGCCGCCAGCGCCGAGTTGAGCGCCACAAAAACCCAGTTAGCGGCACAGGTTCAGCTTGGGCAGGAATTAAACAGGCAGGTATTAAACTTGAAATCGGACGTTGCAAGCTTCAAGAGCCAGATTGACTCTTTAAAAGCTAAGGTTGATTGCCTAAAAAATAATCCAGATGCTACCGAGGGAAGCTGCTGATGAAGCAATTTTCAAATGTTGTCAGGGAAATCAACAGGACCTTAAATGAGCTCATGCTATTTGAAAATATAGTAAACACTACATTGGTTTTCTTAGTTTTCTACCTTATTCTTTCGATTGTTGATTTTTATCCGCTGTATGCGCTAATGCCGGCTTTACTATACCTTGGTTTTTATTCTTACATAAGATTTAAGGTGTATAAGCCGCTAATTGTGGAAAGCAAGTATTCTCCTCTCAGGGAAAAATTGAGAACAGCTGCAGACAACATAAATCTGAGCAACCCTGTTGTTGAAGAGCTTGAATATGAGGTTTCCAGGGAAATGAAAAATGTCGGTCTGTCATTGTTCATCAATCCAAAAATACTATCCTACAAAATATTTGCAGCGATGCTCCTTTCGTTTATGATAATATTTGCCACTACCATGAACTTAAAGCTTTTGGAGTTTGCAAAGCAAAAAGTCCCTGATATCTTCGACACAAAAAACCTTAAAGGCGTGGGAAATTTTGCAGCGGTGAAGCTTGAAACAACTGAGGACATCTACGGCAAAGAGGATGTCGCAAAGCTCGGCGACAAAGAATTAAACATCAGGATAAAACCTGTGGACTTCAAAATAAACGTCAAGGAAGAAGGCGATGCCCAGCAGCAGAAGTTTGAAGCAACATTTCCAAAAGAGCTTGCTGTGAAGGAATCCTCCGCTTACGAGGAAAACATCCCTCAAGAACAGCAGGAATTAGTTAAGAATTATTTCAAGAAGTTGGCTGAAGGGTAAGATGAATTTAAACGGGAATGGCATAAAACATGAAAATCAGTAAAATACTTAAAAATGCCTTCTGAGGGAGTAAGTATTACTGCTTTGCCTACAGCTGACTTGGACAATTTAAGAGGATAATGAAATGTACTCATTAATTTTGAAAAATAACAAGATTTTATTAATTTTTTTAATGATATCTTTCTTTAATATCATTTCAATTAATGCACAAATTAATTCAAACCTTCGATTAACAATGAGCACTAATTCTTTGACTTATAGAGTAGGAGATACTTTAAATTTGAATTATGATGTTAAGAATCTTGGAGACGAGATTAAAGCTAGACTCGAAGTCAAGGTCAAATTTCCAGATAACAATAAATGTGACTTAACTGGTAATAATGAATGTGACTTAACTCCTTCAATAGTGTTATCTTGGAATAATGATTATTGTTGCGGAGACCCAAAAATTAGGATAGGCAATCTATGTGAAGAAGGAAGATATTTTATGAATTATAAGACAGACACTTACTGTTGTAAAAAGCCAGCAAAAGTTCCAGCACCTTTGCCAAAGTGCCATTATACTGATGAAATTAGTATCCCTCCAAATAATCCACCAAACCCAACAGCATGGACAAGCACATTATTCACTTATACTTTTAGACAAGAGCATAATTTGCCAGATGGAGAATATTCAATAACTACACGATTAAAAAATGAGAATGGTGAGGATATTGTAACTCCGAGTGTGGTTGGGTTTGGGAAAAGAGGAATAGGTAGAATTGATAAGTTACCTCCAGTCTCAACTTCTAGCATTTTAGGAAATTCAGCGATAAATGATATTTTAACTGGCAAACGTCAATCTATTGACATAAAAGATATTTTCCCTTACCCTGATTCTACAACTTCAGGCAATACCACATCAACAGCATTTCTTGTTTATGGAGTACTTCGTGTAACAGACCCAACTGTTGAGTTAGAAGGTCTATTTTTTAGACATGGTATAGAGACATATTTATCAAAATGGCAACGGAAATATGGAATTCAAGAGTCTGGTGTTATAGATAGTCAAACTTTGAATAAAGCCATTTCACTTCTGTCTCAAAGGGAAAGAGAGTATAAGATAAATGCAGATGATTTTCGAAAATATATTAGGGATAATAGTATTCGTTATGTAATAAAAAACGATCATTCAGAAGATGTTTTTGCTAATTACTTCTTAACCGAAGAAGGAGAATGGTATATTAAATATGTACCAATTGACCATTTTCTTAGCATAAATAACCGACCCTCTGATAGTTCTGTGGGTATTGATGTAGGTATACCATTCCAACAACGATTAGATGATTTTGTAGGAAAAACTCCTGCATTCATTTGGAGGGATATAGATCTTAACTATAAAAAAACTATAATTCACGAATTAGGACATAATGTAGATATTTTTCTTCTAAAAGGAACGAATAACAAACATGATGAAAGATGGTCACCAGTAAATGTAGGTAATCCAAGTAACCCAATAATTATCACTACATCAATAGATGACCCTTCTGTAAATTTCTATGAAATTAGCTGGATAAACACAGACAACACCAAAACAATTACATCGGCAAAAGAAACATTAAAGAAAAAATATAAATTCATGAAAGATAGTGTTTTTAAAGGTCAAGAATACAATACCAATTTTGGACTTGAAAGGTTAAACACTTTCCGATCAGATGTACTCGGAAGACCACAAGCTTATGAGGAGGCTATTAATCAAGGATTTGTATCCACTTATGCTGCAACCTATCCTGAAGAAGATTTTGCAGAAACTTATGTATGGTATATATTAAATGGTTTAGAGTTTAGAAGAATTATTGAAGGTTCCTAAAATCTTAATTTTAAAATAAACATCACTTTATCGTTTTTAGAGTAACTCGAAAAACGATTTTAATCAAAACATATTTATAGTACTTATGACTATTAATTTACAGTCCGAAAGAGATGATACTATGTATTGGAAGGAAATTAGGAGGACAGAACATTTTGACGAGTATCATAAGGGAACTTTAGCTTGGAGTGATATTGTACGTTTAATTTTGTATGTTATAAATGTAAAAAGAAAATAAAGGTGAGCAAATATGAAATGCCCAAAATGTGATTCGGAATTTAAAAAAATAAAAGTAAAAATCCAAGATGCAGATAGTCTTGTGACTAGTTATCAATGCGGCAAATGTGGTCACTTTGACTTTGAAGAAAAATCCATCAATAAAGCTATTAATGAAGTTAAAGCGAAAGAAGCACCTTTAAAGATAAGGCAGAAAATAATAAAACTTTCTCATGATAGATTAGGCATGTATATTAACAGAGATGTAGCTAGAAGCCTTAACCTTAAAGGTGGAGAAGAAGTTTATGTATCTGTACCGGATAAAAAACATCTTGTGGTTGATATAACAAATTAAGAGTCTGGAAATATGGTGGAACTATGCCTATAATATGGCAAGTTATGATGTAGGAATAATAAGAACTCAATAATAAAACAAACACAGCCATAATCAGTTTCAAAGGAACAGGCAACAAAATTTATAGTTAATTATTTAAATTAATATGCTTTATTCAATTTGTGATTTAACATGAAACAAGCAAAGAAGAAAGACGAGAGTGACTATGAATATGAAATTTATGTAGATGAGAAACTTGTATGGCACGGATTAAATCCTGAAAAGATGTACAAAAAAATAATAAATGGTAATCCTAAGAAAAAAGTATCAATAGCATGGAAACCAAAAGAGGGGATACTAATTGCCTTTATTTAAATACCAAGAAGAAAAAAGTTCCTTATTCGGAATCATTAAAAGACCGCTAGTTGAATTAGATATTTATTCTAAAAAGCTAGATAAATGGGTGCCTTTTAAAAGAGTCTTAGCAGACACAGGCGCGGATATTTGCTTGCTACCAAGGTTTATGGGTAATCTGTTAGTAGAGGAAGTGTCAACGGGGATTTATAAGAAAATTAGAGGAATAGTACCGAATACTTATCTTAATGGATTTATTCACGATTTAAGAATAAGAATAGGAAATAAAGAATTTAGTGCTCCTGTCTTTATCGCTGATTCTGAAGATGTAACTCCAATTTTTGGAAGAGCTAAAGCTATGGATTTATTTAAAGCGTGTTTTGATGGAGGTATACCTACTATTGAAGAGATGTAAAACAACAAAATAAAAATCATTGAGGTGATTTTAATGAAAAACTACAAACAAATTTTTGACGAACTTCAGAAGGAAACAAGCAAGATTATTGTCGGCCAGGAGAGCGTCATAGAGCAGATTTTAGTTGCAATTTTGTGTGATGGAAATGCCCTGCTGGAAGGCTATCCGGGATTGGCTAAAACCTTAATTGTGAGAACCCTAGCACAGCTGATGGACTTGAAGTTTAGCAGAATACAGAATACTCCTGACTTGATGCCGTCTGATATCACAGGTACATATATAATAGAGGAGTCATCCGGCAAACGCCAGTTCAAATTCCAGCCAGGGCCGATTTTTGCGAACGTTGTGCTAGCAGATGAAATCAACAGGGCAACGCCAAAAACACAATCGGCGTTATTGGAAGCGATGCAGGAAAAGCAGGTTACTTCTGGAACAAATACGTTTAAACTTGATCTTCCGTTTTTCGTGCTTGCAACCCAAAACCCAATCGAGCAGGAAGGAAGTTTAGCATTAGACCAAAGCGTGTTTATAAATGGCCAATTAATAACAGGCAACGAATTGTTAGTTATGGTAAAGGATGATTGCATCGCTGAAAACGAAAAAGGAATAAAGCTGTATAACCTTAATGGATGGACATTATCCCTTGATACCGACGGGAAACTGAAGAAGCAAAAGTGTTTACTCTACACATTGCCCTATAATGACGAGATGGTAGATATAACAACAAAAACAGGCAAAAGATTAGTTGTTACAAAAAATCATCCGTTTTTAGTAAATGAAAATGGGATGATTACGTGGAAGAAGGCTGAGGACTTGACGAAACAAGATTACCTCGTAAATCCCGCAATAATTTCTTTAGTTGGGACACCAAAAATAATGCCTCACGAAGAAGCGATTGGTAAGATGACTCAAAGACAATTATCTAATGAAATACCATTCGACGAGGATTTTGCATTCTGGATTGCATTTTTGTTGTCAGATGGTTCAATTGGAGAGAAACATGTCGAAGCAGTGCAAAAAAATTATCCTGAGGCACTTGATAATTTTATTGCTATCTCCAAAAAGTATGGGTTTAACCCTAAAGTTTCAGAAAATAGGGGATGTAGATATGCAAGAATTTATTCAAAGTCCCTTGTTGAGTATTTAAACATTCGTTTTAATGTACAAGGAGGAAAAAACAAAGAAATTCCTTCGTGGTTTTTAAGTTTTCCATCTGAAATGAACCGCGAGTTCTTAAAAACATTCATTTCGCTGGAATCCTCACTTAGAGATAACAGAATAGTTTTTACACAAAAAAGTGCAAAAAATCTAAGCATAATATCATACATGCTTTTGCGTGAGGGAATCCTATCTTGGATAAAGAATGATGGCAGAATTTTTAGGTTAAAGATACAAGGGAAGGACTTCATAAAATTCATTCGAAATATCGGTTGGATATGTGAAAATAAAATTATGAATATAGATTTGAATAAAGATGTCAAATCTAGTTTTAGGAATGTGCCTGTTGACAAAAAAATAATAACAAGGCTTGTTAGTTTGCTTGGACTTGACAGCTTTCATACACTGAAAGGTAGGAAAAAACTTATTGATAGGAATTGGTATGGAAGCTATAAAGGAATTAAGGAAGGAGAAATTGTAATGTCAGTTTATTCTCTGCAAAAGTTTGCAATTGATATTGAAGAAGAGGTAAAAATTAGGAAACATCCTAATTTTATTGAGTATATGAAAACAAATCCACGGCTATATGCAGCAAGTATGGGGCTGCCAATTACAGAAATAGCAGAACAATTAAGCATTTCAAAAAATCAAGTATGGCATTTCTATCAGAAGGTAGTGTGTCTTCAAGAAACAAAGATTGAAGAATTCCTAAAGGAGCAATTCTCCTTGCGCGTTGAAGAAGCAGAAAGGTTGCTTAATTATTGCAAGCAACTGCTAAGTGAAGATGTTTATTATGATAGAATCAAAAAAATTGAATATAGTAAATCGGACGGCAAGGCCTTTGGCTTAACTGTTCCAATTCTTCAGAATTACATTGCGGGATTTGGGGGATGTGGTATAAACCACAACACATATCCCCTGCCAGAGGCGCAGGCAGACAGGTTTCTTCTCAAGATTAACGTCGCATATCCGACTTATGACCAAGAATTGCAAATTGTCGATAGATTTGCTGCTGAAGCAAAAGAGCAAAAATTAAAGGTCATGCTCAACAAAAACCATCTTCTTACACTGCAAAACTTGGTGAGGCAGGTGCCTATTGCCAATGACATAAAGCAAAGGGCTGTAAAAATCGTTCTTGCAACAAGACAAAATAAAGAGATGATACAATATGGCGCATCTCCAAGAGCTTCAATAGGATTGATATTGGCTTCAAAGGCAAGAGCCTTGATACAAGGCAGAAACCATGTAAGCAATGATGACCTGAATATTCTCGCAAATCCTATTTTGAGGCACAGGATAATCCTTAATTTTGAGGCAGAGAGGAAGGGCATGACAAAAGACGATGCGATAAAGCAGATTTTGGATAAGGCGAAGTAAAAAACTTTCATTGTCGATATTTATGCAGAAACAAGAAAATTGAAAATTTTTAAAGTGAATTTAATTGAAGAAATACCAATTAACAGGAGTTTATTAATTTTTTTGATTATATTTTTCCTCAACATTATTTCAATTAATGCACAAATTAATCCAAATCTTCAATTAGAAATGAGTACTGATTCTTTGGCTTATAGGGTAGGTGATACATTAAGCTTAAACTATAATATTAAAAATAATGGAGAAAATAATGTTAATTCTAAACTTGAAATCACGGATATAGATGGCCATTTTTATATTGGTTTGGAATCGCCTACTCAGACTCCCGCAGGCTGTTGTGGGACTCAATGGATGTCTAATGGAGATGGCACATTTAGGCTTGCGCCGGATAAAGGTCAGCAAGCAAGATACCATCCTATTGTTCTATATTTAATGGGAATATTGCCTGAGTCAGATTATGACATAAGGTATAATATTTATGATGCAGGTATTACAGGAGAAGAATTATTATCGCCTGACAAAGCTGTATTCTATAAGGATGTGGGCGTTAGAGATATAATAGCTGTTATGGGAAAGCGGGAAGACGCAAGTTTAAAGGAAAATACAAAACAACAAAAATGAAACTATATTTAGAGAAACAGGAAAAATGCTAAATTCCCCCCGAAAGCTTTATATATTCTTAATGCTTCATGCAGAATTCAAAGTGATGAAAAATGATAGTTGAAATGAGCAAGGGCAGGCAGATAACAATTCCTGCAAAAATGAGGAATGAGCTTGACTTAGTTATGGGTTCAAAACTTGAAATAACAAAAAGAGGCGATGAAATAATTTTGAAGCCGTTAGGAGATGATTTAGATAAGATGTTTAAAGAAGCAAAAAACGTGAAGCCAAAACATAACTTAACTGCAAAACAAATGGATGAATTGAATGAGGGGGTTTTTAGATGAGATTTATTGACAGCAATGTATTGGCTTATGCTTTTTATGACAACAAAAACAGAGAGAGATGCCAGGAAATTATTATGAGTGGAGGGTGCGTCAATACAGTAAACTTGATTGAAGCTTATAACATCATACAATTTGAGACTAACCAAGAATATGCAACAAAATCAATACGCTCTTTGCTCAAATCGAACTTAAATATTATTGATGTAGACATTAACCTTATTTTTGAAACTTTAAAGAGAACCTTAAAATACAAAAAGCTAAAATTTATTGATTTACTTCATTACATAACCTCATTGCTGCATAATTGTGATGAAATAGCAAGCTATGATACAGATTTTGACGGTTTAGAGATTAAAAGAGTTTGTTAAAATAAAATGATTGACACATCTTTTCTCGACCAGTTGAGTAGGTTTAATCTTGTGGTAAAGAAAAGAGTAACTTCAAACCTCAGTGGGCCAAGAAAATCCATAGCAACCGGAAGAGGATTAACATTTAAAGATTACAGGATTTATGCCCCAGGTGATGACATAAGATTGATAGATTGGAAGGTTTATGCGCGAACTGATGACTTATACATCAAGGCTTATGAAGAGGAAAGAAATCTCGTAGTTCACATAATTACTGACGGCAGCGCCTCCATGGGTTTTGGAAAGCCAATCAGCAAATTTGATTATGCCTCAATGATTGGTGTTGGTTTCGCGTATCTTGCTTTAAGGGAGAATGAAAAATTTCAATTCTCGACATTTGCAGATTCGCTGGAGATTTTCCAGCCCAGAAGGGGGATGGGCCATCTTGCTGCAATGGTTCAGCATCTCAACTCAATAAAGCCAAAAGGCTATTCAAAATTATTGGACACGATAAGGCAATACAAGAAATTTGTGGGGAGCAAATCCATGCTTGTTATTGCCTCTGACTTCCTTGTCAATATCGACGAAATAAGGGAAGCGTTCTACTTATTAGGGGATCATGATATAAGGATAATCCAAGTTTTTGACAGAGTTGAGAAAGAGCTTAAGATGGAAGGCGATATGAAGCTCACAGACAGCGAAACAAAAGGAATGCTGAGAACCTTCATAAGCCCAAGATTAAGAATGGAGTACCAGCAACAGCTTGATGCCCACTGCGCAAAAATAGAGGAAGTCTGCAACAAGTTAAACATCAACTACAATCTTGCTGTAACTGATACGCCAATATTTGATACTTTTTATAAGATACTGGAAGGGTAATATGTACGAATCTTTGGTTATACTATTAAGTTTATTTTATCTTTATTTAAGTTCTTTGGGTATTTTGAAATAATCTAGTAAGGAACCTTTATAGTTATTTCTTTAACTCTACCATAATCGTTAACATTTCTAGTTATCAATGCCGCTTTCATAAAAAAAGCCGTTGCTGCTATGATTGCATCAGCAGTTTCTATGTTATTAATCCTGCTAAAATCTCCTGCTTTAATAGCAATTTCATTATTCACATTCACTTTTGTAAAATTTGATAAGAAATCTAAGATTTTTGCTTTCTTCTCAATTTTATTGCATTCCTTACCACTTATAAGCTCTGCTTCTGTAACAGCAGAGTAATAGACTATGTTGTCGCTGTCCTTTAATTTTTCAAAATACGTTAATGCTTTTCCAAAACTTCTGAAGAAGTCAACAAAAATGTCAGTATCCAAAACTATGTTGTTCATAATCCAAGTCTCTTTCTCCTTTTTACCCAACCTTTTCTGACATTCCTTACATACTCAACAGAATCCTTTATGCCTGCATCCTTCCAAATTCCAAAAGCACTCTTGAAAGAATCCTCATCAAATTTTTTCATCTTTATTTCGCCATTTTCCATAGTTATAACTATCTTGTCGCCTTCTTGTATCTTTGCCTGCTCCCTTATGTCCCGAGGCACAGTTATTTGATAGTTTCTTGTTACTTTTGTTAATGACATAGTATTATGATAATAGTAAAACCTAGTATTTAAAGCTTACTATTTTTTTCAGCATCTCCGAATTGTCCTCAATAAAAATTGTCAAAAAATACATTAATGATTAAACATTAATGAAATCATTCAAATTTTAAAAATAAAATAAACTTTCACCTCCTTAAACCCACTTTTTGGCTCTATTCTTTTACAGGGATAAAATTAAAATATGGGTGTATTGTTTTTCTATTGAATGACTGGTTTGGTATCAACAGCTCGGAATAATGTTGGCTGCAGTAGAAGATATTTTCTTGGTCTTTCACTTGCATTAGGCGCTGAGCTTGGATTTGGGGCATCAGCATTTGCTCGTAACGATAATACCGAAAAGCCGGAAATTAGACCCAGCAACCCAAATCACAAATCAAATAATCTGGAACAAACATTGCAAAATCACATTCTAGGATTGAGTACCTCAGGAAAAATCGGATTGGACGAAAGAGTGGCTGTTTCTGTTTATGATTTGAAGTCGCAGAAAACTTTGGCAGCGATAAATGAGGAGATTCCAATGCAAACAGGAAGCATGAGCAAGCCGGATATTATTCTTGTTTACTTTTATAAGGTTGAAAGAGGGGATCTTTCATATGATGACTCCATTCGAAGACACATGGAGATAATGATAGCGGAAAGCAAAAATGTTCCTACTAATTGGATAATGTATTTGGCTGGCGGACCAAATGAAGTTCAGAGAATCCTCAAGGAAAAGTTTGGCTATATTTTTCATCAAACTGAAATCAATGACTACATACCACTTGACCCTAAAGAAAGGAAAGAAGCTAAGGCAAAAGGCTTGGACGTACCAGATGGAAAATCCTTTTACAGCAACCTTGCATCAGCAGGGGATTACAAAAGATTTTTGCAGATGATTTGGCAATCAAAACTGCCGTACTCATCAGAACTATTAAAGATGATGCAATTCCCAAAAAAGAGGAAAAACAAGCGTATTCTTGGTGCTGAAAATATTCCTAATGGCACTAAAGTATACAATAAGACTGGCACACATGCGTTCCTGAACGGCGACATGGGAATTGTAGAAGCTCTTGGACAAGATGGCAACACATACCCCTATGTAATAGCTGTAATTGTTGAGAAAGAAATTAATATTCCAAATAGTGAGCTTACTCAAAAAAGAGGGGAACTGCAACGAAGCCATGTTATAGCAGGAATTTCCCGAATCGTGTATGGCCACATGAAAATGCTTTATGGGTTAAAATAACTGCATGAAAAATTCTTACCCGCCAACCTTAAAACCATACTTATAGCTTGGCAAACTGTTAATAATAATGTTTAACTGCCTGATTCTTTTCTTAATCTCTTCACTTTTATTGTGCCCAAGCTCAACTGCTTTTTCATAACTTTTTATTGCCATCCCAAAATCCCTTTTTTTATCAAAGGCAACGCCAAGATTGTAAAATCCAATCGTATTTTTGGGATTTAATTTTATGCCAATTTCAAGCATCTGTATTGAAGATTCATAATTTTCATTCCTTTCCAATACCGCGCCCAGCTTATTATATATAGTGGATTTGTTTGGATTCAGCATCATCGCCTTTACAAGGTTTCGGTATGCCTCCTTAAGCTTTCCCTTTTTTAAGTAACAAGCTCCAAGACTTTCGAAAGCTTCGCTGTTTTCTTTAATTCTCAACGATTCAGTTAAATTTCTTATAGCTTCGTCAAAGCTCTCCTGCTGCTTATATATAATTCCAAGCTCGTAAAAAGCCATGCTGTGCTTGGGATTATTCTCAAGCGCTTTCTTAAATGATTTGATTGACTCATCAAAATTATTGTTTTCCTTGTATAAAACTCCCAATTCAAAATAAGTGGAAGCGTCTGGGTTTTGCGCCGCTTTGCTTTTGCATAGTTCGAGGTAAAACTGCTTTTTTTTCATAGCAGCAGCAGGATCAGCGTTTCCATAATGGTGCAGTGCAATATTGGTTGCTGCAATCTTTCCTTTTTTTGCTTCTATTGAAGGCTCAACCAATTCATGAACAATTCCCTCAAATTTGTATCCTTTCTTGTTTCTAAAAAGCCGCACTATAAATGAGCCGTACCATCCGGCATAATTTTTGCCCATCTTTTTTTGCTCTTCACTGATAAATCCTGCTATTGATGCATCATTTGTATAATTTTTTTGGAGAAATAAAAAAGCATCACTATCTTTGCTGTTTATTAATTCATTAATTGACTTCAATCCATCATCGTCTAAAGATTCATCAGCATCAAGCACAAGTATCCAGTCTTTTGTTGCGTGCTTCAGGCTTTCGTTTCTTGCGGCAGAAAAGTCGTCTATCCATTTGAAATCTATGATTTTTGCCCCAAATCTTTTTGCTATTTCTTTTGTTTTGTCAGTGCTGCCGGTGTCAACAACAATTATCTCATCAGCTATGCCTTTGACTGAGGTAAGGCATTGCTCAATGAAGAGCTCCTCGTTTCTTGCTATCATGCATAATGAGACTTTAGGTTTTGGCATTTTTTTCGGATTTTTTGCTGTGTATTTAAATATTGTCGAAACAAAAACAAATTTAAATGCTGCGAAATACCAATTACTTTCATAGATAAAAAGGATAAATCTATACTGCAATATATATTTCTTAGTATTGAATAATACCAAAAGCTTTAAATATGGATAATAATAAATAATCTGATTAAGAACGCTTTGTAAGAGGTGTTCATATACAATAGTATAATATTCATCGTCAATATTATACTTTTAATACGCAAAATATAAAACACTTGGAGGTGTTTATAAGATGAGATTTCAAAAAGCTATAAAGAGGATAATCGCATTAGGAACAGGAGCAGTAATGTTAAGCTCCATCGCGAGTACTGCATTTGCAGCATCGGATTTAGCAAATTACCCAGCCCCATTATTCGTTAAAGATGGCAAGTTCACCGGAGTTCTAGTCGTTGGAGACAGAGCAGCTGCAGAAGATGTTATCGGAATTTCTGATATAATTGCAAGTTTGCAGTTTGCAGCAACAAAGAAAGTCACAACAGTAACACCGGGAGCTGTAGCTGTTGAAGGCGATGCATGGCTGGTTTCTACATCAAATCATTTTGAATTGAGTGAAGACGGAACTGGGGGCGATCTTATTGAGACTATGAGGAACGTCACCACATTCATTGATAAGAATAATTTGAAAGCGCTTGCATCCGGCTCTATTTCCAATAATAAGGTAACCTCACCTTATAATCAGTATTTTTACTTGCTTGGTCCAGGAACTGAGACAGCGCTAAACACAGGCTATGTAATTTATACTGAATCCGACAGCGATGTAACAGCAGATTTCCTATACTTTAAATCAGGAAAAGAGATTGGAAGGTATTCAATGGAGTTTACAACAGCTTTAGAAAGCGATGTAGATGACTCAGCGGGTTCATCTTCAACAACAGGATTGTTCCTAACAGATTACCAAGATGTTGACATACCACTTTTTGGTAAAAAATACACAATAGTGACTGCAAAAAGAACAAGTACTTTTGGAAAGAATGTTGTTCTAACCTTGATGGGAGGCGCAGGCAAAGACACATTAATAGAGAAGACTACAAAAACTTATACAATAAGTGGAAAAAACTATGAAGTTACATTAAACTTCGTAGATTCAGATGAAGCCCAATTCGTGATTAATGGCCAGTCTACAAGAAAACTGAAAGATGGTGACACTGATAAGCTATCAGATGGAACAACTGTTGGAGTAACAGATATCCTTTACCAGGACTATGCGGGAGGTATCCACAGCGCAACCTTCTTCCTGGGAGCAAATAAATTGGAGATGAAGGATACAAACATTACTGATGTGGACTCAACAACAGATTTAAAGGTTGATGATAATACAATCGATGACGCAAAAGTAATAATTGAGGGAACAGACGATAACTCAGTATTTAAGATAACCAGAATACATGTGAACATGACTGCAGATGATGACTTCTATGTACCAGCAAATGGCAAGTTAAGTGAAGTAATCAAGGCAGAAGGAGGCACTAGCGCAGAGCCAGAGGTATTATTCACACAAAACTGGGACATTGAATACAAGGGATTAAAGAAAGTAAACACGGAAAAAATAAGGTTAAAAACCAGCGGCACAAGCCAATACAACCTTGAGTTTGTAGATGGAGATGGCAATAAGGTAGATGTGCCAATTGCAAAAGTCCCATCAGCAAGCAAAGTAATCTTCGGTGATACAGAGAAGGACTTTATCAATCTGGAAAACAAATCAATAACCAAAGATGATTATTTTGTAGTGACAGATGGGGGCAGAAAGAGAGGAGAAAGAAAAACATATGTTTTGCAGTACAAAGGGTCTGACAAAATATCAAACGACAACCCAGTGCTAAAGTTCAAGAATATGGGAGACAGCAAGACTATTGAACAAACCTATTCAGCAGGAAGTGGAGGCGAACAGCAACAGCTTGCAACACTGAAGGTTGGTGGAGCTGATTTTAGAATTTATAATAACAGCGCTATAACCTCCAGCGACTTCGCTATTGTTGTGGATATGGATGCAAGCGGTGCAATTGTAGATAACGGCAGTGTCAACATAACCACAAGGTATGGTGCAGAGATAGGCTTGACAAACGCAACAACACAGTTAGATGGTGGTGTAAATTCGATAATAATGAGTGTACATACCCCAGATTCGTTGTGGGACGGCAACGCCAAAGACAGTGTGGAAAACGTTCGGGCAATAGACTGGGTAGTGAACATAACCGGTGACTCAAATACAAAAGTTGCCCATGCTATAATGTCTTCATTCACTAGCAACCAAAGAGGAACAAAGTTAGCGACAAGAACACCAGATGGAAAGACAAATATAGAGTATGGTTACACAGCATATGGTGCATTTATAACGAGAGAAACACCGTCAAGCGAACCGGCAACCTTTGAAATGGAATATCCAGAGTCGCAAAGGTACCCTATGGCGTACATTGCTGCCAAGGGAACAACTTTCAGCGAATCAGAAGGATCAACAACTGATGCAGTGACGGTCCAAAGAATCCAAGTAGGAGCTGCAAAGTTAGCATCTGAAGTGTCTGACATAAAGGCACAAAATTCAATCCTTGTAGGAGGACCATGCGCAAACCCGGCAACAGCAACTGTAATGGGTAATCCGACTGAGTGTACTGCGGGCTTTGAGCCAGGCGTTGGAAGAATCGAGTTGTGGGACCATGCCAATGGAAATGTGGCAATGTTAGTAGCAGGCTATTCAGCTGTAGACACAAGAAATGCAGCAGCAGTGGTGGCTAACTACAAAGATTACAAAGCTAACATGAAGGGCATGAAAGTAACTGTTAAGAAAGTAAACAATGTTTTGACAGTTGCTGCGCCAGCAAGTGTTGCACCAGCAAGCGCTAGCACATAAAGATAGAGACAAGGGTTAAAACCCTTAATATTTTCTTTTTTTGTTATTGTATGTTTTTTTTAGAATAACTAGGTTAGGTTTACTTTCTCCTTGTACATTGGATTAAGTTTAATTGCTATTGTAAACGCTTTATGTGCTTCTTTTTTGGCACCTATACTATCAAAAGTCAAACCAAGATTGAAGTGGGAATTTGCGCTCTTTGGATTTAGGCCCACTGCAATCAAAAATTCTTTGATAGCCACTTCCATCATATTTAATTTTGAATAGACTATGCCAAGATTATTATGCGCAGAATAATCAGAAGGGTTCAAAACTGCCGCTTGCTGAAGCGCAAACTCGGCTTCTTTCAAATTATCCAATTTTAAGTAGCTTGCGCCAAGATTAAGCCACGACTTGTAATAATGCTTGTTTAGCTCAACAGATTTCTTAAGCATTTCAACTGCTTTTCCATAGTCCCCATCTTCCTGCGCCTGAATACCCAGCTGGCAATATGAATGAAAATCATTTTGCTGAATGGTTTTAAGCTCACTTAGCTTTTGATAGAGGTGTTGTTTATATACACTCCTATTTGCATTTATTCTGCCAAAATGGTGTATTGGAATAGGTGAATCCTTTGTTGTACCCATTTTGTGTATGGAAGGATCGATTGTCTCATGCAGAACTCCCTTAAACATTATGGCACTGTTGTTTCTAAATAACCTTATAAGTCTTGTAGAGAACCACCCTGAAGCACATTTGCTTTCTTTGTATGTATCTTCATTTGATGAAACCCAACCAGCTGCAGTTGAGTCATCTACATATGTTCTAATCAGAAAATAATATCCTATGCATTCTTCATCTGCCAATAACTCTCTTAATTTTATCAGATCTTCTTTTGCAATCACTTCATCAGCATCAAGCACAAGTATCCAGTCTTTTGATGCATGCTTCAGGCTTTCATTCCTTGCAGCAGAAAAGTCGTCTATCCACCTGAAATCAATTACTTTTGCCTGAAATCTTTTTGCTATTTCCTTTGTTTTGTCAGAGCTGCCGGTGTCAACAACAATTATCTCATCAACAACGCCTTTGACAGAGCTAAGGCATTGCTCAATGAAGAGCTCCTCGTTTCTTGCTATCATGCAAAGGCTTAGCGAATAATCTTTTTGCATCTTATTAACCCAGCAATTCTCCTAAAAAGATATTGTGTTTAGTCCTTTTAATTCTTACCTTAACAATTGAGCCTATTTCTTTAAAGCAGTTTGGGACCGAGATTAACCTGTCTTCAGCTTTGGCAAGCTTTTCATTGCCTATTCTGCCAGGCAATACTATCTCAGCCTCAACAATCTGGCCTTTTTTGAAGGGTTTTGGAAGCTCAGGCAAATCTTCAACTCCAAAGTCTGATTTGTCAAAAATCAGCTTAATTTTATGCTTATCTTCTAATTCCCTCATTCTTTTGTAGAAATCTTCCATTGAAGCAGATTTAACAGGATTTCTCCCGAACCTGTAGTTTAGGAGATTCTGAACGCCTATAGCAGGGCAATTCTTTCCAGCTCCAATTTCTTCGGCAAATTTCGCGAGCTTTGCGAGCTCTTCATCATTATATCCCGGCATCCAAACAGGAGCAATGATTAAATCCATTTTTGTGGGTATGTATCGGGCAATGTCCAATACCTTGCTTAAATTGTAAGGATATCCTGCTAATCTCTGTGCCTTTTCAGGATCAAGGGCATTAAGAGACAGGTTAATTCTTGTCAAGCCCGCGGCTGCGTACTCATCCACAAGCTGCTTGGTTAACAAAGTTCCATTTGTATCAATAGAGCTTTTCTTGACTCCCGGGATTGACATAACATCTGTTATCAGGTCTGCCATGCATGCATATAAGGTTGGCTCTCCCTGAGCATTTATATGGGCATCTATGTTGCTGCTCCCCTTGAAATCAACAATTTTCTTGAATTCGTTCACCAGATAATCTTTTTCAACTATAAAATCAACCTTTCTTCTTGAGTATGGCCCTTCGTCAACAGAACAAAAAATGCAGTTTACGTTGCAGCTAGTAATTGGCTTTACTTCAATTATGTTTGTGCCCCTGTCAACCAACCCAAAATAATTAGTGCCAATAAGCGGTATTCCGGAAGATTGGTGGATGTAGATTGCGGCTTTATTATTTAGTTTATTCTTTAGGCTTTTGAATGAGTGATACAGCAAAAATTCCATTTTTCTTCTCGCAGTGGTTTCAGATATATCTCTAAAGGCGATGGAATTTTTATTCATCTCGAAATGTCCAATTTTTTTTAGCGCGTTATCTTCTATATAGAAATAGAACAATTTAAGAAAATTGACTTTAACCTTATCCTTCTCTCTTTCGAAGCTTATGTCCTTGAATACGAGCTCTGCCATGACTGTGTAGAAGGCAAATTATTTTAAAAAGGTATCTCTTGTACTTCCTTTATTTGAATGAAAACTTATTTAAATAATCAATTATCCTTTAAAGTGTGAGGGTGGAAATGACGCAGAAAGTTGTTATAACATACGAAACTCTGTTTGAGCTCCTGCAGAGAGAAAGGGAAAGGACTGAGCTTCAAAGGCTCGAGCCCAGTTTCTTCGGCGATGTTGTATGCTATATACAAGAAAAGAAAAAGGTGTTTGACGCAAAAAGTGACTCCTTATTTGCCCACGATGAGAGAAAAAAGTCAGAAAAGCAGCTGGAGAACATTTATAAGATTATCAAGGAGCTTTATGAAAGAAGGGAAAAGAAAATAATAATGATAGCACTTGATAAAAGCAGGACAAAGTCAAATCTTATAGATACTACAGCTCTTTTAAAGGAAGAGAAGGTAGTTTTTGATGCCGTAACCTCGCTGCTTGATAAATACAGAGATGCAGTTTTGTACAGTGTGCTTAACGAAAAAATGCCTTTTATGCAGCCGATAGAAGCCAAGAATCCGGTTGACGGTGAATTTAAAACTGCATTTGAGCTAAAAAAATCTGCAAAGCTAATCAGGTTTATGCACCCTGTTCCAAAGTTTGTTGGCCCTGAATTAGAGGAATACGGGCCTTATGAGGGTGAAGATATTGCAAACCTGCCGGCGGAAGTGGCTGATGTGCTTATCAGCAAGGAGAAGGCAGAGGAGATTAAGGAAGAATAAGCTTTTTTATTTTTCCAATTTAACGGACTTTGGCAAAGGCACATAAAGATGCTCCATGTATGCAAGCAAGGTTTGATGATTTCTTATGATATCAGAGAAATGCATCTTGATTTCCTTAACTGTTGAATGAAAATGCTTTGGGCTGTCTGCGACTACATAAAGCAGGAAATCCCAAACGCCCAATGTCTTGACGGCACGCAGAATATATGGATGAGTCCTTACAAAGTGCTTGAATTTATTGTCATATTCATTTGTAAAAGTTTTCATGGCCAAACTAAAAGTGTACCAATGGTAGTTCAAAGCGCTGAGGTTTATAAGAACAGTGAATTTTCTTATTACGCTGCCTTCAAGCAATTTTTTAATCCTGTAGTTTATCGCATCTGCTGTAAGATTGACTTTTTGTGCAATTTTAACAGAAGATGTTCGGCAGTTTTCGCATAAAATCTCAAGTATCCTTAAATCAATTTCATCCAGCTTAATTTCCTTGCCAATATCGCTTTCTTCTGTTACTTTTTGCCCGCTTTCCTCATAAAATTTCAGCGGCAAATGTATTGAGGTGTATCCTTTGATAACCTGCATTTTTTCCTTCTCAAAAATAAGCTGCGGAAATCTGCTTGTTATCTGGCTGACTATTTCATCAAATTCCCTTAAGTTCTTGGCAACCAAAACAACCTCATAGTCCCACCTGTCGCTGTATTCAATTATATTCTTGACATTTGGGTTATGCCTTAAAAAAAGAAGGAACTCTTCCTGCTGCTTTTTGTCCATCTCATCCACAAGGAAGAATATATGGAATGTTTCATAGCCAAATTTTTCCAGATTAATGATCGGAAAGAATAAAATTATAATATCCTCTTTGACTAATCTCTTGATTCTGTAATCAACTGCGTCCCGGCTTAGCCTTACTTTTTTTGCAATGGCGTTTAGCGGAGTTCTTGAATTTTCTGACAGCATTGAAAGAATTTTTTTGTCTTTTACATCAACTTTAATGTCAGAAAGCCTCATTGTTTCCGCAATCCTTCCCTTAGAATGCTCCATGGCGCATGACAAAACACTCAAATATTTAAATTTTTTGTTTTACGGAAAATTACTACTAGATTTCAGTAAAAAATAATTATACGCTAAAATCAGCAAAAAATACAAAAAAACTGAAATTTATGGTTAAAATATACAAAAAATAAGCAAAATTAGATAATTAATTTATTATATATGTTGATATTTCCTTCCAAATAGGAGTGTATGCAAAACGCGAGGTCAAGATGGGAATCATTTTATCAAACATTTATGAAGTTAGTGTATTGACGACCGGGCTTTACGGCATGACAAAAGACTGGCATCTTAGATTTGCAAATAGGCTTAATAAAATATCAGAAGGAAGGTTGGAGAGCATATTGCAAAAAACACCTCGAATAGTGCAGCCAGTGGCTGAGATAGCGCCATATGCATTAACCCTGTATACAGCAATGGAGCTAGGGGGCAGAATAGCCAGATTGTTTTAGAACAGACACACCTCAAAATCGAAAGGTTTATATATTAGTTATTACTAAACAGTAATAATATTATAAACTGAACCGAGGTGTTTAAATGTATAACAAACAAGATACAGGAAGCGGACAACCACCATTATATCAAAGAATATCAAGAGGGGCAGCTATTGTTCCTGCTTTAGGCATTGTAGCGCTTGTGGGTGGCTGTGGTGAGGATAGTAAACCACCATATCATGGCAGAGTCAAAGGAGAAATGGTTACTAAGTTAGAAGAGGGTGGACACTATACATTGAGACTTCGCATCCAAAATGAAGTCCCAGACTTGGGTTTGCCAAATAGTAGCGAGCCCGTAGTTATAGTAAAGATCTCCGGAATACCAAAACCGTATAGTGAAATATTAAAAGAGTGCCTTGAACCACCATTGTATGCAAAAATAACGGGCGGACTGACACATTGTACAGTCGATATGGAGTTTTATGGGGCGAAAGAACAAGGCGTAAATAAACCCTTTAAAGGTTATGGTCCCGAAATTTATGGGGTTACATCAAAAACTCCGGTTGGTCAACTTGGAGAAAAAGGAAAGGAATTAGGAAAGGAATTGGTTGATAAAAGTAAGGGATTAGTTGATAAGGGGAAAGAAGTCGGCGGAACATGGATACAAAGAGGATTGGACTGGTTGAGGAGGTAAATAGAATAAAAATGGCATGGCAACCAAATTTTAAATCGTGGTATAATAGAGCTAGAAAACCTGTTGAAGTTGATGTAGAAAATAGGGTGGGAGACCATCGTGTTGGAATTAAAGGGGGCAGGCATGGGAGAGCAGCAAAAGTTTATGTGGATGGCGAGAGATACATCAAAGACAAAGTTAGATTATATGATTTAACAAGAGGTGAAAAATTGGTTTTAAGTGGTGCACATGGCATTAATCTTATTGCAGGAGGTGCTTCAACCTATCCTCTTAAAAAAGCAGGGCAATGGGCAGATGTTGTCACAACCCCATCTGCCGCAGCTTATAGAGGTGGCAAAGTTGCTGTCGAAGCTGCAAAGGATGTCGTTGAAATACTTACAGGTGAGCAAAAACAGACTATCAATAGATTGGAGCAATCACTCGAACAACGCGCTTTTAATCTAGTGGATGCATCAAAAGTTAGGGACTACATAGATAACTTTTACAGGTACAGAGGAGCAGGACAAGCATTTGATAAGGCAAGAACAACCATTGATAATGAGATTGCCCGTGGAGCTAGGAAGGCTGAAAAAATTGTTACTGATGTTCCTGAAATTCCTTTTACTCGCGACGTCTTCGAATGGTTATATAATTTGGGTCCTAGAGTAACAGGAAAAAAAACTGAAGATCCAAAATATCACGAGAATATATTGGATGCTCTCAAATTAGGCAAAGATGCACACGATACATTAAGGTACACATCTCAAAATATCCAAAAAGAGATGGAAAAACCCTCTCCGGATTTGGGATATGCGGTAAATCAAATGAGAGATTTTAATAAGGCATATCAAATTCTAGTGCAACATAATGCATCGGTTAGAGAAGGCATTGAAAGAATAAATCCGTCACAGATGAGGGCGGAGCAACGACAAATTGACCCAATAAAACCGCCACAAGGCTACCAACTTCAGTTTGAAACAATATTTCCATTATTTTTAACCCCAGTTGTATTGGCTGTGGGTTATTTTAAGGGAGTTAGACCCATCGCAAGATGGTTATATACTAAATAGGAGGTATCAACAATGGAGCCAAAAATACACAAAGATGTCATAAAATGTGAATCTATTACTACAATTAAAGATGTGGCAAAATTGATTCGAGACAATAAAGTTAGGCATATTTATGTAGAAGAGAATGGCAAGCTAGTGGGGGTAGTTGGGGGTATTGATATTAATAATAAAGTTGTCGCAGAAGGAAAAGACCCAAAGGTCATAAAAGCAAAAGACATTATGAATAATGTGGAATTTGTTACGAAAGACCAAAAGATTGAATACGCCTATGCTATTATGAGGAACTTCAACACATTTACATGCCCAGTTGTAGACGATAATAAAAAATTAATTGGTTATTATAAATTTGCGGAGATATGCGAAGCAATTAATGAAAAAATAAAGTGAATTAAAAATGGCTTTAACAGATATTGTCTCAGGAGAATTTCAACGGGTCAAGAACTTTTTGTTTACTCCTAAAGAAAAAGGAGCCATGCTACAGTACCTTACCCAGTATGATTTGAAAGACCAGTTTACTCGTGCCCCCGAAGATCAAAGGAGGAAATTATACGAAAGGTTAGAGCATCATTTGGATCAAACTATTCTAAAATATTCATCCTATCTCAATTCATGGACGCAAAAAGCGGCAGGCATTGGGGGAATTGCGACTGGGGTTATGGATGCCTACGCAATGTTCGGTTCCAAATACACATTGCCAGCAGCAATGTATTGGCCTTTGCATGCGGCAATGGTAATAGGCAAGACAGTGGTAGAAGCCCCAAGCTTCCTTTATTATGCTTTCAAAGAAGGAGATTATTTAGGAATACTCAAATGGCTTGGAATGAAGCCGTTCGAATTGGCAATACCCATCTTTGGTCCTTTAATGGGTGCCGGTTGGACAGAGAAAATTGTGAGGCAAAGAATAATGTATGAGGCAAAGGATAACTTTTTGAAAGAACTTGGGATATTGGCAGAAGCGCCGTATAAGCGCCTCGATAGGCATGCTGAAGCTAAGACAGGATACCAAATAGCGCCGCAATATGCTTAAGATTTTAACCTTCCAGAGTGATTAAAATGAGTATAAGAAGTACGTTTAGGGGTATGGGTCTGGTAGGAGTTATCACACTTGGGATTGGTGCGTGTTCCGGCATCGACCAAGGAGGAGACGGAATTGGGTACGAATTTATAGGATTGCCATATAGAGTAATTAAAAATACTGCCAATGTTGGAGCTGAGTATTATGATTCTGGAACAAGAGTTGGTAAAAATTTAGTTGATTACCCTAGAACTTCTTTAGCAATAGGCGGTCTATCAACACTTGGCATGGGATTGTATATTTACGCTACTCGACCAAGAAGAAGAGAAGAACCACAGCAACGTCGTCAACCACAGCTATCCTAAAATTTTTTCAAAACCTTTTTAAACAATGGATAAATTCATTCTTGCATGAAGCTCCCGAAAATTGTCAAAAGGTATTGCCCGTATTGCAAAAAGCATACTGAGCATAATGTTTTTCTTGCAAAGAAAAAGAATCCTAGCAGCCTTACTTACGGCTCGAAGATAAGGGCAAGAAAACGAGGCCAGGCGCGGGGAAAAGGCAACCGCGGCAGATACTCTAAACCCGCAATAAGCAAGTTCAAAATGACCGGCAAAAAGTCAACAAAGAAGACTGACTTAAGGTATGAATGCAAAGTCTGCAAAAAGATTCATGTGCAAAGGCAGGGATTTAGGGCGAAGAAGATAGAGTTTAAGTGAGTAAAAATAGATTTTCTTTAATGTTGGATATTTCTTTGATAAATAAAGCAAATTAATTGTTAGGTTCAACAATTTTTAGTGGCTAAACGACTGATAGGGGGACATTTCGACAAACGAAACGAGGGGGGAGTTCATATACTTCTAACACATAATGCCAGCTGAAATATTACTTGTAGCCAGTCCAAAAGATTTATATAAAAACCTAATACAGATATTTACGATGAATCAAGATGAAATTGTTGAAGTCTTAGTCAAAAGAGGAAATGAATTATTTGGCTTACCTTATAAAAAAGTGAAATTTACTGGCAATTCTGAAGCAGATGATTTATTGAATAACTTAAACCAATTTCCTCACGCATTTGTGCTTGCTTGCATCATGGATAGACAAATGAAGGCCGAAAGAGCATGGCTAATTCCATATTATATTTCGCAAGAAATAGATGGTTTTGAATTTGAAAGATTATTAAAATTAGATTCAAATTCTCTCAAGGAAATTTTCAAAAAGAAAAGCTTGCATAGATTCAATGAGACTATGGCTCAAAATTTTTACTCCGCTATTCAACTCATTCATACTAAATATAACAATGATGCATCAAATATATGGAAAGATAAACCAAAAAGTGCAACTATTGTTCGTAGATTTCTTGAATTTAAAGGAGTCGGAGTAAAAATTTCTACAATGGCAGCTAATATATTAGCCAGAGAATTTAAAATCCCTATACAAGATAGGATTTGTATTGATATTTCTCCAGATGTTCAAGTCAAAAGAGTTTTTATGAGATTGGGACTTATACCAAAAGACGCAACCAACGATGAGTTAATCTATTGTGCTAGGGAATTACATCCGGAATATCCCGGAATTTTTGATTTTTCCGCGTGGGAGATTGGTAGGGAGTGGTGTAGACCAAATAATCCTGATTGTAATAACTGTTACCTAAACCAATTTTGTCCTAAAAATATTTAAACATTATAGTCATTAAACATAAAATGGCTGAGCAGGAAGAAATACTTGAGAATTACGAGCAAAAGCTACTTGATTTAGCCATAAAAGCTGAAAATGGTAACTTTGATTTTGCTCATTTAAGACCCCATGAAATACTCAAAGAAGTATTTGACCATAATGGGTTTAAACCGCAACAATTAGAAATTATCACAAGAATTCTTAACAGAGAAGGAAACACGTTGGGCATCATGCCCACAGGTGGCGGAAAATCAGTTTGTTTTCAGATTCCTGCACTGATTCAAGAAAATCTTACTGTTGTTATAAGCCCATTAATTGCCTTGATGAAAGATCAGATAGACAATCTAACCAAAAAAGGGATTTATACTGCTTTTTTTGTAAATTCTTCAATTTCTGATAATACCAAAGAAAGGATACTTGATATTGTAGAGAAGAAAAAGGTTAAATTATTGTACCTTGCCCCGGAAAGCTTAAAATCGGAGAGAATTTTAGAAGTGCTAAAAAAATTAGATATTGGATTATTTGTAATTGATGAAGCCCATTGTATCTCAACATGGGGGCATAATTTCAGGCCAGATTATTTAAGGCTTCCAGAAATTATTGATGAAATCAATCATCCGCAAGTTTTAGCGCTTACGGCAACAGCAACTAAAGAAGTAGAAGAAGATATTCAGAAACAGCTTAAAACTCAATGCAAGGTTTTTAAGGCGTCCTTTGACCGTCCTAACCTTTATATTGATGTTATCTCATTAGATAAAAATGTTAAAAAGGAATTATTCTTGGTTAATTTATTAAAACAATTGGAAGGATCGAGTATTGTTTTTGTTACTTATAGGGCATCTTCTGAAAAAATATCAGAAATCTTAAATTCAAAAGGAATCAAAAGCGTTCCCTACCATGCTGGGCTAGACAGAGAAGTCAGAGAAAATATACAAAATCAATTTGTTTCTGGAGAGTCTAGAGTAATTGTGGCTACTATAGCCTTTGGCATGGGAATTGATAAAGCAAATATAAGAAACATAATTCATTATAACATCCCGCAATCAATAGAAAACTATTATCAAGAAATCGGAAGAGCGGGAAGGGACGGCAATCTTTCTAATTGTATTGTCTTGTTTACAAAAACAGATGAGGATAAAATTAAAGATTTGATATCCAGCAGTTGGCCTGAAAAAAATAAAATAGAAAATATAATTTCATATTTAAAAAACAAAAATAGCAAATATTTTTTTGCAACAACTAAAAAGATTTGTTTTGATTGTGATATTAAAGAAATACCCACTAATTTAATTTTACATAGATTAGAAGAATCAGAAGCAATAAAAATATTTACAAACATTATTTACCAAGTTAAACCTCTATTCAACAAGAACTATTTTAAGATTATTGAAGAAAATACTGAATACAAAAAAGACTTGGAAAAAATATTTTATTGCGATTTCTTTAAAAATAGCAGAAGAACTTGGCTTGTTTTGGAAGAATTAGTAGATAAAACGGGGTTAAATTATTTTAGGATTTTGGAAATTTTGAATCATCTAAGAAAAAATGGATATTTGAAATTTTCCGAAATTATGCGTAAAGACCTTATTTGGATAAAAGACAAAATAAATGATTTTGATATTACCCCTTTAGTCAATCTCTTTGATTCCATATTAAATCACGATTTAATCAAAGTAGATTTGCTGATAAAAAGCCTAACAAAGCAAGGGTGTATAAGAAAAAACATTTTAGAATATTTTAATGAGCCACATTTAAGGGATAATTGTGAGATGTGCTCTTATTGCGTTGGTAACAAACTGACTGAAGAAATAAAACCAGAAATCAACGAAAATTATGCTACTGATGAAGAAATTGAAAATCTAATTGACTTAGAAATTTATAGTTATAAACGAAATTTACCCTTAACACTGTTATTAAGTGTGGCTCAAAATAGAGAGATTGAAGAAAAAGATTTTGTAAAAATATTAATTGGTAATTTACATAAATCAAGCAGTAAGTGGAAATTTGTGCTGGATTGTTATGGGATATTGGATAATTTCAAAAATCAGGAAATTGTTTTAGAAGAACTTCTCAAAGGTTTGATTAATAAAGAATTAATAAGCGAAGAAATGGATGGGACACTAAGAATAACAAAAAAAGGGATAAAATATGTTTCAGAGAATGAATTGGTATTAGAATTACCTTATCATAAAAAATTAGAAAATTTAAGGTTATACTACCCTCAAGCCTATAAACCATGGACTACTGAAGAAGAAAAACAATTAACTGAACTTTTTGGTAATAGTAAATCTGTTAGTGAAATCTCTAAAATAATGTGCAGAAAGGCAGGCGGTATAAAAAGTAGATTAAGAAAAATAGGTTTAATCAAAGATTAACGCCTCCTAACGAACGAAACGACTAAAACGAAATGTCCCCCATGATATTTGCTCTTGATTGCTCACTTTGTTCGCCTGATTGAACAATAACCCACTAAAAATTACTTTTCGGTTGAAATTTTCCCGAACTTCGTAGCTGGAAAAGAACTTAATAGGAACCTTAAGTTATTCTCAATTGCACCCATAAACAAGATAATCGCCTTCTATCTCATCATGAAATTGGCTTAAAAATTCGCAGTTTTTGGACAGGAAAACCCTCACGCTCGCGAAATGGGATATGCCCTGTTTATTCCTTATTATAAATAGAATATTCTTTCCTCTCAAGCGGGTTAAGGTGTCATCTAAGTTCTGAACACCAGAGGCAAAAACCTGATCATTTGTGTCCACAAAGTTCAATGCAATTTTTTTGTCAGTCTGCAAAGCCAGCAATGGAACAACAGAATCGTCTCCAAAAAGCAGAGTATCGTTGCTTGACACTTTGTTGATAAAATCCGATAAATCTCTGCCCCTTTCAAATCCTGCAAATCCAAATCTCTCCAAAAACAAGATGTCTGGAATTAAATTAAGTGTAAAAATCAGCAAAAATGCAGTTGAAATTGCAACTTTCCACATTTTTGGTAACCTAAGCCTCTGAAAAACTTGAATTAAACTATAGCCAGCTATCAAGGCCAAAAATGGAAAAACTAGAATAAAATAAAAGCCAAAAATTTTTTTTAATCCCATTAAAAAAGCCAAATAAATGACGGAAATTAAAACAAGAATTCCAATGGGTTTTTTCTCTTTTGCAAATATAAATAATGATGCAGATAAAAACAAAACCCAGTTCAATTTTATTATATCAAGATATTCTTTGACGTTTTCGCTGCTGCCCAAGCTTTTCATTAAATGAAATGTATAGACTGGAGTTAAATAGCTCTGGCCAAATAACAGAACAAAAGTTCCGTTAACCAGCAGGAAAATGGCTAAAAATCCAGGTAATAGCTTAAAAAATTTTTTTCTATTCGAGAGGAATACTGCAGCTAAAATTACAGCTATTGGCACTAAACTTAATAATCTTGTCACGCCGGCAAATCCAAAAAATATTCCTGACAAAAAATAATTATTCTTGTTCCACAGAAAATAGGTTCCTGCAACTAAAAGCATCGCTGCAATTTCCACTCCAAATGAAAAAACGGAATTAAACATTATGCTGTAGCTGAAAATGAACAATAAAAAGGAGGCCATTGCCGCGGCATAACCAAATTTTTCTTTTGCTATTTTATAAATCAAGAAGGATGAAATTAATGTTGAAGCCAATGGCAGGGACTTTAAAATGGCCACTTTAAACCCGAATATCTTGTATGCTAAAGCTATTAAGTAAACTTGCAATGGCGGATGGGCAAAGAAAAAATCCTTGTAAGGAATTTTTCCTTCACTTATCAAGCTGCCCATGTAATAGTAAACATTTTCATCTCCGGGCTGAGGCGTATTTAGACCTTTTGATATTATAAGTACAAACACAACTACAAAGGAATATAGCAAAATATAGAGTAGCTTGTTCCTATTCTCCATCACACATGCAGCTCAAGCAAAGCATTTATAATCTTTTTTATTTGGGAGAGGCTGCGCGTCGAAAGGAAAGGTATATAAACCAACAAAAATTACTCAATGGTAATACAATGATTAAAATAAGGGAGCCTACCAGCAAGTTTATCAAGATTAGATGTCCTAAATGCAAGAACGAGCAGATAACATTCGGAAAAACTGCAACAAAAGTCGATTGCCTCGTATGCGGCAAGACACTTGCTGAACCTACAGGCGGAAAAAGCAGAGTAAAGGCCAGAATACTGGAAGTGCTGGATTAAATTAAAATGCTTTTCAAGAAATCCGGTTTTCCAGAAGAAGGGGATTTGGTTCTTTGTACTGTTACAAGCGTCCAATATCATTCTGTGTTTGTTGATATTGATGAATATGCCAAAGGCGGCTTAATTCACATTTCTGAAGTTTCTCCTGGAAGAATAAGAAATATTAGGGACTTTGTAAAGGAAGGCAAGAAGGTCGTATGCAAAGTTCTGAGGATTAACCAGGAAAAAGGATATATTGACCTGTCTTTAAGAAGGGTTAACGAATCGGAAAAAAGGAGAAAAATAGACGAAATTAAAAAAGAGCAGAATGCGGAGAAAATTGTGGAGATCGCCGCTGGAAAAAGCGGTATAAAAGTAGAAGAACTGTACGAAAAAATCAATGAAAAAATAGGGAAAAACTATATTTCACTCCATAAATTTTTTGAAGATGTAGTAAAAGACAGCAAATTGCTGGAAGATTTGGGACTGGATAATAAATACGCAAAAGCGCTTGATGAAACAATAAACCAAAGAATCAAGCCGACAGAAGTCGAGATTATCGGGAAGCTTAAAATAGTGACATTTGCGCCAAATGGAATAGGCGCTATAAGGAATTCGCTAAAAAAAGCTGAAGAAGCGGTCAAGGGCAACATAAGAATAAATTACCTTGGTTCAGGGATGTACAGGTTTATGGTCAAGGCGCCTGATTATAAAGAAGCCGAGAGGCTTATGAAAAATGCAACTGAAAGCGCAATTGCCGAGATAACAAAAAACACGGGAACAGCAGAATTCAGCCGTGAGCAGACAAAATGAAGCATATTTTAAAATGCAGCAGCTGCAACAATTATACCATGAAGGAAATATGCTATTGCGGAAATAGCGCCTTTCCCGCAAAACCTCTTAAATACAGCCAAGAAGATAAATTTGGCTCTTACAGAAGACGCGCGAAAATTAATGAGTACATAAGTAGGGGATTACTATGAGAGAAAACTACTGGAAAATTGTGCAATCTGGAAAAACACCAAAATTAGACAGGCCAATCTTCATAGAGGGCTTGCCTGGCATCGGAAATGTCGGAAAGGTCGCGGTTGACTTCCTCATAGACGAGCTTAAGGCAAAAAAGCTGTATGAGATAACCTCTTACACATTTCCCCATTCTGTGTTCGTAAACGAGGATAACTTAGTTGAGCTGCCTGTTGTTGAGATATTTTACAGGAAGAGCACCGGCAAAAGGGATATTTTATTGCTTGGTGGCGACGTGCAGCCCATAGATGAAATAAGCTCTTACGAGTTTTCGGAAAATGTTCTTGATTTAATTGAAAAATTTAACTGCAGGGAAATCATCACTTTAGGAGGCATAGGTCTTATTGACATACCGAAAAAGCCAAGAATTTACTGCACAGGCAATTCCAAAAAAATGATAGCAAGATTTAAAGATGAGTTGGTCAGCAACAATATTTATGGCGTTGTAGGGCCAATTGTTGGTGTTTCGGGCCTGCTACTTGGGCTGGCTTCAAGAAGAAAGATTGAGGCAATTTCGCTTTTGGCGGAAACTTACGGCCATCCGATGTACTTGGGGATTAAAGGCGCAAAAGAAATTTTGAAAGTCTTGAATTCAAAGTTAGGCTTAAACATTGACATAAACAAGCTGGACAAGGAAATCAAGAATATTGAAAGCGAGTTAATAAAAAAAACAGAGCAGCTTAGCGAGGTTACAAAGCAAATAACCTTAAAGAGGTTGCAGAAACTTGGAAAAGGCGTTGATTATATTGGGTGATTTTTTCCCAAATATTTAAATATATACTGAATTTTAGTCTTCTTTGGTGAAATTTTGGACTTTAAAATAAAGAAGCTCAAAGCAAGAGAGGTCCTTGATTCCAGAGGCAACCCGACAATTGAGGTCAATTTAGCAACAGATTCACGCTGCTCTAAGTCAATTGTGCCAAGCGGCGCCTCCACCGGGATTCATGAAGCGCTGGAATTAAGGGATAACAACCAAAAAAGATTTTCTGGAAAAGGGGTTTTAAAAGCAGTTTCCAATGTGAATAATATAATTTCTAAAAAAATTATTGGAATGGATTGCAGGCGCCAAAGGGAAACCGATAATGTCTTGATTGAGCTTGATGGTACTAAAAATAAATCACGCTTGGGGGCAAATGCCCTTCTTGGGGTGTCTATGGCAGTTTGCAAGTCTGGGGCTATTTGCTCCAATACTGAAATTTATCGGTATATCCAAAAATTATCAAATTCTAAAAAATTAATTCTGCCAGTGCCTCAAATGAATGTTATCAATAGCGGAAGGCATGCAGGAATAGATAATGACATACAAGAGCATATGATAATGCCTGTTAACTTTAAGAGGTTTAGTGATGCATTAAGGGCAGGGGTTGAGACTTACCACATTTTGAAGAACTTACTGAAAACCATGTATGGCTCTAATGCAATCCTGCTTGGCGACGAAGGAGGTTTTGCGCCGCCGATTAGAGATGTTGAAGAAAGACTGGGGTTGCTTATGAAAGCCATTGAAAAGGCTGGCTACAGCGGAAAAATCAAACTGGCTTTGGATTGTGCCGCATCTGAATTTTATGATGAAAAAAACTCAAAATATAAGATTTTAAGTAAGGACTACAGCAGTTCTGAGCTGGTTGATTTCTACAAAAAATTGGTTCAAAAATTTCCTATAATCTCTATAGAGGACGGTTTTGCCCAAGATGACTGGAATGGCTGGAATTTGATGAATAACGAATTAGGCAAAAAAGTGCAAATTGTCGGGGATGACTTATTAGTTACTAATATGGCAAGAATCAATAGGGCTGTAGAGCATAATGCTTGCAATGCAATGCTTTTGAAGGTAAATCAAATTGGCACAGTGACAGAAGCAATTGATGCAGCAAATTTATCATTCAAAAACAAATGGAATGTTGTTGTGAGCCACAGGAGCGGTGAAACAGAAGACAGCTTCATTGCAGATTTGGTTGTCGGCATTGGCTCTAATCAAAGCAAATTTGGGGCGCCTGCAAGAAGCGAAAGAAATGCAAAATATAATCGTCTTTTGGAGATAGAGGAAGGATTAGGGAAAAAAGCTAGGTTTGCGAAATTGTCAGCAAAATATTTTCAACTGTTCTGACCTTTTAATGGAACAAATCTCACATCAGCATCATATCTTGTTTCATTCTCCAATTTTCCATTACTATACATCTGCTTTATTATATCACCTCGTTCTTGAGGAAATAAGAGAATTCCACCTTCTGGCCTTAATTGTTTTGCCAATACCATAAAGTTAAAAGAATCGGTATTGATTCCTGCAGTCAGATATATTCTATCAAAAGGCGCTTCACCCTCAAATCCAGCTGAGCCATCTCCATGTAAAATTTTCAATCTATTTTCAAGATTTTCTTGTCCAAATTTATTTGCTAGATTTTGTTTAGCTTTTTCTGCCAATTCCTTTATATATTCCATCGTTATCAAAAATCCTGAATCACCAATCAATAATGAACTGATAGCGGCATGATAACCGCATCCTGTTCCTATTTCAAGAACTTTCATGTTATCTCCTAATTCCAATATATCAGCCATGAATGCAACCAATGATGGTTGAGAACAGGTTTGGTTGTAACCAATAGGTACAGCTAAGTCATTGTAGGCTAAACTTCTTGTCTCAACTCTGTAATCTCTTCTAGATTTTAATAACATTGCGGTCCCATATAAAAGTAAATCCATAGGGTCTTTTTCAGATTTTTTAACATCCTCCCACTCTTTCAAAAATAAAATTAATTTGTTTGCAAAATCTGTATCAACCGTTGTTAGAATTGCTGGATCAGAATCTAAGAAGTTTGCCCTATCTACACGACTCATTGCCTCCAAAACCCTTTTGTCCCTCGGCGACTTATATCTTAAGAAAGTGTCTTTCTTTTCTACTATTTCCACTAATGAATTATTATTCATTATTAACTTGGACAAGAGTTTTTCGAATAAATAGTAAGAAATATATACTCCAGTTCTAAGAATAATAG
>ERZ1292645.70-Hain-H14-02um-R2-70-length-47249-cov-6_pt1 | contig 47249 bp, 74 predicted proteins | sample MGYA00564401_ERZ1292645 | MGnify/ENA primary metagenome ERZ1292645 (study PRJEB36523, sample SAMEA6512644) | groundwater metagenome | collected 2019-01-09 | study: AquaDiva: Metagenomics assemblies of 32 groundwater samples | reverse complement strand
AAAATATTTTAAGAATATTATGTAGCACATTGAAGAAAACAGAAGAAAAGTTTTATCTTGGTGATATAGTTAAGGCGATTGGGTGTATTGATGGTGTTGACCTTAAAGATAAGGTGGGTAAAGTAATATGGCTTAGGCATTTTGATAGGAGATTAGGAGTAGAATTTAAAGAATCGTTTAGAGATGGTGGTGCCTGTGGTGGTCATGGTAAAAGCGGGCACTGCGGGTATGGTAAACCTGGGGATTTTGAGTTGGTTTATAGGAGTCCCCAATAATAGTGCCCAATCTAATCACCAAAAAAGATAGTATTTCTGATATAGACATATCTGATGATTTTATAGGCATAATGCTTGTATTTATTATGGTTGGTCTTTTTATTTTTGCACTGATAAATGGACATAGCCTAATTTCAGAAGGATTTATTGTGCCATTTATTTATTCAAAGAAAATAGGCATTTTAAAGATGGAGAAAAGGAGGAAGGCTCATAGATGACAGCAAAGGTGATGAAAATTGAAAAAAGGAAGTCGGTCTATGGCGGTGATTTTTACTATCTTTTCTGTAAAAATATAGGCACGGGCAAATCCTATCGGTCGTGTTTGTCTTCTAAGATGGGGAACTTTCAAAGATGGCGGGTAGTGATAGACAAATTTAATAAGAATGATAGGGAAGTAGTTTTGGACGGACTTATTATAATAGGAAAAGGACTCATTGATGCTGACAGCATGATTGTTGTGAAGTAAATGGGGAAAATGAGATTGGAAAAATAAGAAAGAAGAAATCATAATCAGGGAGGCAGGGGATGAAAAAAGTTAGTATTGCCTTTGACTTGTTGGAGCGGATAGCAAATTATTACGAATTTTCTATAACTGCTTTCTTTTACCCTAAAAAGATGTTTCCCAAAAGGAAGACAAGGCACAGGGAATTGTTGAAACGGATTGAGACCATAAAGACAGGGTTGAAGAGGATAATAGATGATAACTGAGGTCACTAATGGAAGAATAAGAAAGGAGATGGGTAATGAAGATAGAAATTAGACGATGGGATAATAATGAGATTATAGTTTATGGGGAATACGAAAGCATAAAAGATTGTTTGGAGAAAAACAATAATAAAAGTTTTTATCGTGCCAACTTGAGTTCTGCCGACTTGAGTTCTGCCGACTTGCGTTATGCCAACTTGAGTTATGCCAACTTGAGTTATGCCAACTTGAGTTATGCCAACTTGAGTTCTGCCAACTTGCGTTCTGCCGACTTGCGAAAAATGCCCCAATTAAATACTCCAACCATAAACGAATACATCAAAGAGTTTAACATTAAAAAAGAAGGTGAATATATCTACGTTTTTAAAGGTGTTAATGATAATTTAGAAAACCCACAATCAGATGTAAAAATTAAATATGATATTGGCGTAAAATCAGTAGAATATGCCGACTGTGATGTATGGAAAGATTGTTCATTTGGAATTTCATTAAGTCCGACAATTAAAGCCGCAAAAGAATGGGGAAGTAAAATTGTTAGTGTGAAAGTCAACATTGGGGACATATCTTGCATTCCTATTTACGACAATGAGAAAAAGTTTAGGGTTAAAAAATGTGAAGTTATGGGCGAGATATTGGAAGAATAAGAAAGGGGTGTAATGGGTATGGGAGCAGCAATAAAATGCGATAGATGTGGAAAATTTGAAGAAGGGATTGGCGTGGCGATAAGGGGAACAAGTGCTTTGGAAAAAGAAAAACATTTGTGCACTTTATGCCATGAGAGTTTTAAGGAATGGTGGTTGCAAGTTAAGCCCGAACCCCAGGGAGGCCCCTCATGCTAACCTGCCCATATCATAATCCAGGGAAATGCCGTTATCCATTGCCTTGTAATTTAGAAATGGCAATGCCACAGGATGGCGTTTTTGAGTATATTAAAAGGATAGCAAAGAAGGCTTGGGATTTGTGTTTGTATAAAGGAGAATATGAAGGAGATGGAGATGAGATTTTAAAAGTTAGGGCGTGGGATAAGGATAATTTGCAAATGTATTATTCAGATAGGGAATATGATGATGGAGAATGGGGCAAGAAATGGCTTATTGATGCAGGCGAAGTTTGGTTTGAAGAAATGGCTTTATTGGATACAAATCCTGGGTGCTTGGGACATGAACAGACGGAAATTTGGCATAAACCCAATCAAGTAATAATGCAATTTACGGGCTTGACTGACAAAAACGAGAAAGAAATTTATGAAGGGGATATTATTGAATGGAGTGGAAGCAAAGCAATAGTTGGATACCGCAAGGATAGATTTATTGCATCTATTCACAGGGACGGAGAAAATACTTATTGGCGGGCATGTAAGGTTATTGGTAATATTTACGAGCATAATTTTTTATTAAAGGAGGACAATAATGGATAAGATAAGATTGATTGGTAAAAAATCTACCCATGAGAGTAATCCGTCTTTTCTGGAGTTATCATTAGACGAACTAAAATCACAACTCAAGCCTGATTTGGGAAAATTAAAAGCGGGGGATAAGGTGTGGATAGAATATAAGTTAAGTGATTGGTGCTACTATGTTTTTGGCAATAACATCGTAGCCTATTTTCCCTCTGAGCCAGAGAAGAAGGTGGATTTGCCTGAGACATTAGGCTTCCCTGTTGAGTGCGAAAGGCAGTTGTATAGTGCATGTTTAGGAAAACTAATTGACGCAGTTAATTCTATTAGGGACTATCTCAAGCAGATAAAGGAGAAATAAGATGCCTAAAAAGAAAATAATTAAGGGAATACAAATAACGGCTCTGGAAATTGATGGACTTACAGGTAGTGAAAGAGATGTGTATTACTGTAAAGGATTTGAGGAAATGACAATAGATTTTACTGATGGAAGCAACATGGTAATCAATGCGGCAAAATTAGAGAAGATGATAACGGGGGTAAGAAAGGAGGAAGTGAAATGACAAATATTATTGTAAATAAGAAAGATGGGATTTCTCTTACATGTTCGGCTATTTTGAGTTCAAGAGATACTCCGATAACAATTCCGTCAATAACGTTAATATCAAGCGGTTTTAGCGAAACAGTGCATATAAAAGATATAAAGTCTATAGAGTTGGTAGATGATACTTTATGCCCCTTATGTGATGAAAGGAAGAAATAAAGGAGACGTATAGATGAAACCCATTAAATTTAAGGAAAGCAATGTGGTATTTGCAAAACACCAGCCCCCATATTTACCACTTCTTGCTTATCAAGATGATATACAGGGAGGTAGGATTTTTCACTGCTGGAGTTTAAGTGTAAGTGAGAGATTTAAGATTTTGTTTACAGGAAAATTATGGATAAATGTCTTAACTTTTAACAATCCTCCGCAGCCAATAAAGCCAATGGTAGAAAATCCGTTCAAAGGAGATAATAAAGAATGAAAAATCTTAATGGGAAGATAGAATGAAAGGAGGATGATATGAGAATAAAATCCATAACACTTAATTTTCCAAATGCAGAAGATGGTGAAGTATTGTTTTATGAGGTAGGGAGCAAGCCAATGTCTCAATCAATCTCAAAACCTGTTACCGAGATTAGAAAAGCAGAACGCAACGGAGAATATTGTGGGATACCCTATTACGAAATATATACAGAAGATGGTCTTGTTGCTGAAATGCACCAATATGGACATATAGTATATTTTGAGGAGGAATAACATGGACTTAAAATCTGCGGTAGAAGTATTAAAAGAGAAATTAGAAGATACCCCATTGAATGAAAAACAACTCAAAGCAAGCGAGGTGGTATTTTCCTTTTGCCAGACAGCAGTAAAATTACAGGAAAGTGGGATACCCATAAATAGATTTCCTAATGAGACCCGAACAGAAGGAGGATATTGCGTCGGATATAAAGACTGCTATGACGAATGGATAGCATGGCTGGCGAAGATGCTGGATGTGGAGAGGATAATTCAAGAAATAAAAGGGACTTGTTATAAAACAGATGTAAAATCAAGACCTTTTATATGTTTATATGAAGAAGATATACCAAAACTTGCAACTGACATAGTCAACTCAATTTTAGTAAAGGAGTGAAAGATGCTATACTGAAATTATTGGCAAGTAGATACAAAGCAAACGAAGAAGAGCGGTTAAATACTTGACTGAGGATAAGTAGATGAGTGAGATAAGAATTAAATTAGTGTTTGGTTGTCTGAATTGTGATAAGCCAATTCCTTTTAAGGCGGCAAAAAAAGGCATACTTCTCTGTAGTAAAAAATGTATGAAGAAAATAAATAAAATTGGTGGGGAATATGATTTAAGTGATGTATGGATACAATGACCTTTATGAAATCACTAACCTTACTTTTATTATTCCTCATCACCTCGCCAAAGGTATATGCCTATGAATAATTCAGATAAAGTTATATTGGATTTATGTGGTGGAACAGGCTCATGGAGTAAACCATATAAGGATAATGGATATACAGTTATCAATGTTACCTTACCTGATTATGATGTGAGGACTTATGTTCCACCCGATAATATTTATGGGATATTGGCAGCACCACCTTGCACAGAGTTTTCATTAGCAAAATCAAATAGTAAATATCCCAGAAAGATGCGAGAAGGAATGGAAATAGTTTATCATTGCTTGCGAATTATTTGGGAATGCCAATATAATCTGCCCACTCCATTGGCGAAGACAACGACATTAAAATTCTGGGCATTGGAAAATCCCTTTGGATTATTAAGGAGATTTTTAGGACACCCTGTAATGATTTTTAATCCCTATGATTTTGGTGATGGATACCAAAAGAAAACTTGCCTGTGGGGGTATTTTAATTTACCTAAAAAGAAACCTGTAGTTTTTGTTAAGGATTACATACACACAATAGGGACAAGTGGTAAACCCCTCAAAAAGTTTGATATATTGCTTACTAAAGAAATACATGGCGAATTTTATGGGAAACTTACAAGACAAGAACGCAGGGCAATAACTCCGCAGGGATTTGCGAATGCCTTTTATGAGGTGAACAAATGAATAAAATTTTATGTCTATTAGTTCTATATCTGGCGTTTAGCGTCAAGGTATATGCCAATGATGATGTTACCAAGATGTATCGGGCATTAAGGAATACAGGCATGACGGATAAGGGTGCGAAGATATTATTGCAACAAGCCAAACATGAGAGCCATTATGGGAAGAAAGGTTTAGCTCGTTACCATGCAAAAAATTGGTGGAATGTAACTACCCTGAAAGGAGGAAATCGTAGGATAGAGCGTGAATTAAGGGGTAAGCGTGTAATGAAACGATGGGCAGTCTGGAAAACCCACGATATTGCTGCCAGGGAAATGACCTCATACCTCAAACGTAAGTTTCCGAAGGGCTGGCAATATCTCAATGACGGAAATGTAGAGGGATATGTTAATAGATTAAAAGCAAATGGATATTTTACAGGTAGCAAGAAATTATATTTAAGGGGATTAAAGGGGTAAGGAGGGGTAAACAGGGGAGATTTACAAGTCGATTAGCAAATCGGTATTGTCCTGCACGGTGGGACAAGCAGGGTAACACGAATTGGCGGAGAGGTGTAAGTAAAATGATAAAGCTTGACAAAAAAGGAAAAGTATGATATATTTATATTGTCTTGAGGGAAGCGGATTTTTTATATCCGAAGAATTGGCAGGTAGTAGGTTGAGAAATCTTAACCGTTTCTTTCAAGACAACCGAACCCTGCCTTTTTTATTGGGCATGAGTATGGTATCAATCCTGCGACTCTCAAAGCAATAGCAAAGGTGGAGTCAGACCTGAACCCGCAGGCGATTAGAGTTACAAAACGAGAGCGTTCATACGGATTATTTCAAATCAACACAAAAGTGCATAAGGTTACAAAACGTCAGGCACTTGACCCAGAATGGGCGGCGCATTGGGTATGCAAACATCTGAAATATGACCTTAAATACCACAAGGGCAAGTATCGTGCTATCAAGCGATATAATGGTTGTGGCAGTCAGTCAGAGCGGTATGCGTGGAAGGTGTGGCAATTGAGGAAGGGATATTTGAAAGGAAAGCAACTAATAAAGAGGAATAAATGAAACGGGGCTATTGTGGCATAGGCATAGAAAATGTCAAGTCAAAGTGTAACATAGGCACACTATGGCGGTCTGCTTTAAACTTTAATGCCGACTTTATTTTTACTATTCATAGACGATATAAAAAACAAGCCTCTGATACAGTCAAAGCATATAGACACATACCATTATGGCATTTTGACACAATAGAGGATTTTAGAAAATCAATACCTTATGATTGCATACCAATAGGTATTGAGATTTGTAAGGAAGCGAAGGATATAAGGAACTTTACCCATCCAGAAAGGGCTATTTACATTTTGGGTTCAGGAGAAGGAGGTGATTGAAAGTGTGTAAGAAGATGTTGTTTATGATTGTAGTTATGGTATGGATAGCTGAGGTTCAAGCGGTAGAGATACAGGCAACATATCAAGTTGATTCTAATATAAATTCAGTATCTCCAATATATTATAATCCTGCTGTGAACCCTGGTTATGTTGCCAGTCCGCTCAATACGGGGCTATACATTGAGCCTGGAGACAGGCTTGAAATAACAGCGGAAGGGAGCTGGGGGAATGCTTCATATCTTCAGTTCGGGCCCGAAGGCAGTCCTTACGAGAACATCGCACAAGGGTATCCTGGGGCGGGGTTGCCTGTAGCGTCCCTGATAGCGAAGATAGGAGGGAACTGGTTTTATGTAGGCAGCAGTTTTTCGGGATGGATTGCGGATGTCGGATACATGGAATTAGGGTTCAATGACACCGATTATGGTAATAACTGGGGCACGGTGACGATGGACATTAAGGCGTCAGGCAACGTGGTGCAGGGCAAGAACCTTGCGGAGGAAAATAGATTATTGAGTGATGAAGTCAATAGTTTAAGAATCGCCTTAGAACAATGCGAGTCCATTGAAACGGACTTGGAGGGATTGATTGAATTTGTAATGACACCGCCGGGGGTCAGGAAGAAGGTTGACTTCCAACCCAAAAGTGATATGAGGCGTTGCTACCGTCAATCAGATATAAGTATGGACGGAAATGAATGCGAACTCGTGTTCGCTTTTGAAAAAAAGACTTAATTTTCCTTGACAAATTCAGGTTATGTGGTAAAATTATAGGTAGTGATGGCGAAGGAATCAATTACATCTATGAGATTGAGAAGATTGATAAGAGTTAAAACAAAGGGAGACACGGAAGAAAAAATATCAGGACTGCGTGTAAGACGAAAGGCTCGCCTGATGGTGCAATCTCTTTAATATCAATCTGATAAGAACGGTTGATTTGTGAAGGAATTATGACAGATGAATGATAATAATAATTCAATTGTTGTGCCGATAGAAAAAGAAGAAAAGATTGTTCCACTTGAATGGCATACAGAAAAGCGGTTTATAAAAGATTTAAAACCATATTCCCAAAATCCTCGTATTATGACTGCAAAACAAGCCCAGGACCTACAAAACTCCATTCAAAAATTCAATGTAGTTGAAATACCTGTCATAAATCTTGACAATAAAATCTGTGCTGGGCATATGAGAATAAACGTATTATATGCTTTAGGGCGTGGAGATGAGGAGGTAGAGGTTAGGGTGCCGAATAGGATGCTTACGGATGAGGAGTTTAGGGAATATAATATTAGAAGTAACAAAAATATAGGTGAATTTAACTTTGACCTTTTAGCAGAATTAGATGAAGACCTTTTAAAGAATATTGGATTTGATAACACAGAATTGGACAGGATTTTTCAGTTAGATGCAACGCCAGAAGATGATGATATCCCAAGCATACCAGTTAAAATAAAATCAAAATTAGGGGAAATATATCAATTGGGCAGACATAGGATTATGTCAGGAGATTCTACGAGCGCGGGCGATATAGCAATTTTGACGAATGGTAATAAGGCAGCATTAGGATTTACAAGCCCTCCTTACTGGGTTGGTAAGGATTATGAGACCCAAAAATCAGTTGAGGAAATTGAAGAGTTTATATCAAAAATATGCGAACAATACGATTTTGCAGTTCAAAAAGATAGAAGTCGTATAGTTATAAATACAGGCACAGGATTTACTACGAGTTTTGATAAACGAAATAAAAGGCAGGTATTGTTATTGATAGATAAATGGACTAATAATTTCTATAAATTAGGATGGAATTTAAGACATGTTAGACATTGGATAAAAGAAGGACAACTTATGTCTACATCACCTAAATCTGACTTAATTGACCAGCACTGTGAATTTATAGGGACTTTTGAGAATGATTTAGGGGAAGAAAAATTATTTAATGATATTATACCTGAAAATGAAATAAATATATTGGAAACCTTTTATAACCGGGATGGACTTAATGATGGACAATTTCGCACAGGCAGGAAATGGGCATTAAGAAGTTTTTGGAATGATATTAAAGGCAACGCAAAACAGACGGGGCATTGTGCGGCATTTCCAATAGAATTAGTTATTAGGCACTTATATCTTTATACTAAAAGAAATGATGTTGTATTGGATTTATTCTTGGGGTCAGGGTCAACTTTAATTGCTTGTGAAAAAACGAACCGTATTTGTGTAGGTATGAAACTTTTACCGCAATATATAGATGTTACTATTGAACGTTACATCAATTACGTCGGCACAAGCGAACACGTGTTCAGGCTGAACGAAGATGGCACAAAGACGCCGTGGACTGAAATAGAAGGCGTGCCGATAAAGGAGATGATAGCGTGAAAAATAGCGAAATAAATATGGCTATAGTCCACTGTCCTCATTGTCAGTCTGTTCTCAAAGTAACTATTCAAGATCCGTATTCGGCGTTCCCGCCTTCCATAAATGACAAAATTGTGATATTGGAGGAATTGAAGGCGCAAACCATTAGGGAAGGTGATATGTATGTCTATTGAAATGTTCGTGTCAGTATATATGTTCATTCTTTCATTTCTGTTCTTCAGTGATTTTGTCTTTAAAGGTTCGGGAATAACTACCGTAAAAAGTCATAGATTTTCAAAGAAATATAGGAGAAAATAATATGGAGAGAAGTAAGACATGAAGAATTTTGTTTTTATCACTTATAACAATGAAGGCATAAATACTGTTGTTCTGATTCGGGCAAATAATGAAATAGAGGCATTAATATCCATTATATCTCAAGGCAAATATGGGTGTCTTGACGACGTGCCAAATGGACAATCTATTGAATCATTTGCTAAAGAATGCCTTGGGTTTATAAGGTCAGAAGATAACTATATGGATGGGGACAGTAAAGACGGAATTTATTTTAAAGAGATTGAATTTTTGTCTTTGGAAGCACGCTAATATGTATAATAAATACACTTTTATTGTAAGTAAACCAAGTATATTCGGTGGGGTTGGTTCAGGTCATTATGGGCACGCTGGCAGGACTGGAGAAGTCGGCGGCAGTTCTCTTGGTGGAGGTGGATTACCAAGATTCCATAAGACAGCAAGTCCCTTATTTATCAATAGATTAAATAATTCAATCCCTGAAGAGTATAAAGGTTTTGTATCTGAGTATTCTCCAGAAGAATACAGAAGAACCAGAACAAAGTTATTTCTTTCTCCTACTAAGAAAAGTGGGTTTGGATTAAGCCCTGATGGCAACATAGTAAGCGTCTTTTCAGAGAAAGGTTCAGGCGAAGGTAGGAAAGCCATGGTAAATGCTATAAAAAACGGAGGCAACAAGTTGGATGCCTTTGACGGATTTTTGCCTACGTATTACAAAAGGTTCGGGTTTAAAGAAGTGGGACGAGCCAAGTTTGACCGCAAACTTGCCCCGGCAAATTGGGATTATAAGGAATTTGATGAACCTGATGTGGTTTTTATGGAAAGGATAAAAAAATGACAAAGGCATTTGATAAATTAACAAAAGAATACATTCTTGACACTTTTAGCGAAGACCAGTGCATGAAGTGCGAGCATTTTGACGATAGCACCTGGGCAACCTGCAAGGCGTTCCCAGACCAGATACCGCTTGACATTGCAGGCGGACTGCATGACCACAGGAAACCGTTCAAGGGCGACAATGGCATAAGGTTTGAGCTGAGAAAGAAGCCACTTAACTGGAGCAAAGGCAAGGGACGGGATTAACTGCAAAGACATGCAAAAACGCCGAAAACAATCAAGGAATAGAATTACAATAAATTCAACATGTTATAACAGAAAAAGCCAAAAGAGGATTGTAAAATGAATGCGGACGATGCGATAAAAGATAATGCAATAATAATACTCAACAATCTAAAGGACAAACTGCTCTCTCCAGAGGATTTGACTATGGATATGAGGCGGGTATGTGTGGACTATATGGACAATGAAGGTATTAAGGTTGAGGATATGGCAAAGCATTTGTGCGTTACCACGACGACGATATATTCTGACCTCAATGCCCTCCAGGACACCTATGCAAGCATGATAACACTTATAGACTTCAAGCGTGTGTTCGGGACTTATACAAGGCGGTATGCCGCTCTCAGGAAGAAGGCATTGGCAAGCAAGGATTATAGGCTCGCATGGCAGATGGATAACGACTATCTTGACAAGTTGATGGAAGTAGGATTTATCAAGAAAATGCCAGAGGAACTCATAGTCAGGACTGAGAAGGCAGACGAGATGACGGAAGAAGAAATGAGAGTTATGGACGAAATCTTGTTAAGGGTAGCAGAGCGAAGGAATAAAAAAGAGAACATGCTGAATAATAGGATTGAGGGGCTTATAATGGATGACCATAGTGATAACGGCGAGAACGGGAAGGAATCGGCAATATGAAGATAGGATATAATGGGAGCAGTGATGGCAAAATATAAAATTGATAAATTAAGACCCAAGTTTAAGATAGATAAACTATTGATAAGTAATGTAATTGAGATTAAAGAAATATTAGAATATAACAAGATATTATAAAAAAAGAAAAAGGAATTAAAAACAAGACTTTATGGAAACCATCGTAACTCCTGAAAACTTCCAGGCTACGCTTGAGAAAGCCAAGCCGAACAGGCTCGCCAAAAACCTTGCCCTGTGGACTATGGAATACCGTAAGATACGGGGGCAGCGGTTCTCCTTTGAAGGGCACAAATACCTTGCCACAATATACCAAGACAACCATCCTTACAAGATAATTCAGAAGCCAAGTCAAGTTGGAATATCGGAATATTTTATCAACGAGACGTTCTGGCTTGGGGAGCAGGGATGGAATTGCCTCTTTGTGTTTCCTGCCGAATCTCAACTCAATGACTTTTCCCATGCCCGTGTTGATACTGCTGTTGAGGAATCGGAATACCTGAGAAGCATTGTTAAAGGCATAAACAACGTAGGATTAAAGAGAATAGGTAAGGCGTTTATTTATTATCGTGGTAGTATAGAGCCGAGACAACTCAAGACAGTTGACGCTGACGCTTTATATTTTGACGAATTGGACGAAATAAATCCGTCAATGATACCTTTAGCAGGAAAGAGATTGGGACACAGCAGACTCAATTGGAGACGTGCCATATCCACACCCACATATCCAGAGGTAGGGATAAACAAAATGCTTCTGACGTCGGATTATAGGGAATGGCAGATAAGATGTAATCACTGCAAAGCATGGCAGGTGCTTGATTTTTGGAAGAACATGGTAGCGGAATCTGGTAAGGTTCTGTGTCAAAAGTGCCATAATCCCTTGGATAGGCTTGCGGATGGTGAATGGGTAGTAAGGTATCCAGGGAGACCTGTTCACGGATATGATCTTGGCAGCAGGCTCATATGTGCAAGAACTTCTATACAGGAAATGATAGATAATTCAAAGAGGACTACACAAGAAGAGATACAGGCGTTTTGGAACTCGGATTTAGGGTCAACTCATGTGCCAGAAGGCGGGCAATTGAGTCCTGACATACTTGACGTGTTGCGTGATGATTACGTTATGCCTGGTGTAGGCAGAAACTGTATCATGGGAATTGACGTTGGGGAATGGCTGCATGTATGGATATGCGAACCTTATAACGATAAATGGCGGACGGTGTTCATAGGGGCAGTTAAGGAATTTGAGGAACTTGACGGGCTGGTAAATAGATATGATGTTAAGATTGCCATAGTGGACGGACTACCAGAGACACGCAAGGCAACGGAATTTTGCAAGAGGTTTCCGGGGAAAGCGTATTATATCTTTTATACGGAGAAAGACATAGCGGACAAGGATTACAGATACTTTAAGGTTGACATTGACACTCAGAGAATATCTGCTAACCGCACGATGGCAGGAGATTACTTCCTTGACGGACTGACTTCAAGAAAAAACCTACTACCACGTAATGCAAGAGACCTGCCCGATTTCTATGACCATATACAGGCAGAGATAAGGGTTGTAAAGAAAGACGCAAACGGAATATCAAGGGCGTCATATATAAACACGAAGCCAGACCATTACTTCCATGCTGGGATATATAAGGAAATAGCGGGCAGAATAGCAAGCGGAATTGTGCAGACCACAATTAGTGATATTGGTGGCAGCATAACAATAGGAGAATCTAATAGGGACTCATTCGCTGGGATATTGGGCAATGACAGGGAATATTTGAATCCTCCTATTGAGAGTCAATATTAAAAAGTAAAAGAGGAGAATTAAAATATGTCTAAAGGACAGGCATATTAAAAATGAGAAAATATTGAAATGATTAAACTTCCCAAAGGCATAAAAGCGGTTAAGGACAAATTTGTAGGCATAAGTTACGAGGATGATATGGGCAATATTGTTTTACAACATCCAAAAGACACGGATTATTCAAGGCGGATGTTGTATTGTCTGTGTCCTAATCCGACAAGTCATTCTTCTGGAGAAATGAAAGATGGCTCGTGTCCTATAATATGCCAGTCCTGTGGTAAAGAGATGTTTGTCAAGGGAATCCATTCAATAACAGAAAAGAGGGTTGAAATGAATTATGCTATTCGTCTTTTGGAAGGAAATAAAGAATGTGAAATTGAAAGGGTGTCCCAATTAAGAAGAATAATAGATGAAGATACCCTTCATATTAAAGAGAACAAAAAAGAAATTGAGAAGATAGAGAAAAGAATAGAAGAAATGGATACGACTATAGGGATGTTTAAATATCAAACTCAAGAAAAGGAGGACAATGTCAAAGAAAAATAAACATAAGAATTATAGGCATGGTAGCAATGCCGCTGTTGCGTTCCAGAACAAGCCCATAGACGAGGAGTCTCCACAGGAAGAAAGGAAGACGAAAGCCATTCTTGATGAAATATCTGTTGTAGGCAGCCTACTATACAAGGGCATCGGGATGATTGACTATAACCCTGATGAACTCGCAGGGAAAAAAGGACTGCAAATATACAGCAAAATGAGGGAAGATGACCAGATAAAGGCAGTCCTTACCATGAAGAAAATGGCAATGCTCTCAACTAATTGGGACATATTCGCTGCAAGTGAGAATGCAGAAGATGTTGAAAAGAAGGATTTTATCAAATGGAATCTTGACAACCTTGAGGGGACGCTTGAGGATTATCTCTGGAACATATTCACTGCCTATGATTTCGGTTTTAGCTTGAGTGAATTAGTTTACTATCGGATAGAGAAAGGCAGGTGGGCTGGCAAGATAGGACTCAAGTCAATCAAAACACGAGAACCGTTCTATTATGGGTTTGATTCTGATATTCATGGTAATCTGAGAGAGAACGGGATAATATATACTGGTGGAGGAACGCTTCAATGGAAAGACCTGCAAAGTCAAGATAATCTATTATCCGGTTCAAGATTGCCCGTGAAAAAATTTGTTATTTACTCCTATCAAAAAGAATTTGGGAATTGGTATGGAAGAAGCGATTTAAGGTCGGCTTATCGTTCATATTTTTCTAAGGACGTTCTCATCCGGTTTCACAATATCTATATGGAGCGGTTCGGAATGCCTACGCATATAGGAACAGTGCCGAGAGGGACGTCAAAAGCCGACAGGGATGATTTGAGAACTGTCCTTGACAAAGTTCAAGCAAAATATGCAATAGTAATACCGGAAGACATTAAGATAGACCTGCTCCGTGCGGAGAGCGGCGGTGCGGAGGGATATGCCAGGGCAATAGAGATGCACAACAAGTTCATGGCGAGGTCAATACTCGTGCCCGACCTTATGGGATACACCGAGATGTCAGGCGGGGGCGCTTATGCCCTCGGCAAGAAGCATTTTGACATGTTCCTATGGATAATCAAGAAAGGGCACAGGGATAGTCAGGAGACAATAATGGGCGAGCAGGTTATAAAGAGGCTCATTGATATGAACTGGATGGCAACTGAGGACTATCCGCAGTTTAGGTTTGAATCAGTGACAGAGGAAGGCAGTCAGGCAAAGGCTACTATAGTAGCACAAGGGTTAACTTCGGGATTCATAAACCCGCGCGAACCTTGGATAAGGGGTTATCTTGGATTACCTCCGAAACCGTCTGATATTGAACTGCCAGAAGTATTGCCTCCGGGACAATTTCCACGAAGGATGTTGCCGATAGAAGTTGAGGAACGAATACAGGGACTTGAGGAAAAGGTTCAAGAGTTCAAGGAATTCAGGGAAGGTCTTAAGAGAAAATTAATGATGGATTGGGTTGATAGACCCAAAAAGACCACAGTTCATTTCCAGTCTAAAGAAAACAAGGCTAAAGTTACACCTTCGCAATTCACAAAAAAGATGGATTATGTAGAAGTTAAACAATCTTTGGATGATTATCAAGATGATACGGTTGACGCATTATCCGAGATAATAACGGAAATGAGGGACGACTTAGTGCACAGGGTCAGAAGGAAGAAAATCGTTGAGGACAAAGACCTTGCCGCAATAAACAAGTTGCAAGTCAAATATATCGGGGATTTTAAAAGGGAACTTGAGAAAAGGCTGATAAAACTTTACATTGATGGTAAACTTGAAAGTGCGAAGATGCTTAACAAGGGCGGCGTTGACATTGAGATAGTCACAAAGTTTCAGTCAATAGGGGATTGGGAGCCTGTGCCTCCTGTTGACGCCATAGACTTCTTCAAAAAGAAAGTCCTTGTCAAGGTCAAGGACAAGGAAGGCAAGAGGATAATGATAAATATGCTCACAGGAGAAATACTTGACTATTACACACAGAAAGCGTTCTACATAGCAGGTGTTGAGAAAGAGGAGATATTGAAACAGGCAAAGGCGGCACTGTTAGCTTCGCTCAAGAAGGGTGACAGCGTTGATGCCGCTATGTTCAATCTCGGTAATGTGTTTGATGAATATATTAAGACAGGCGAATTGAATGATAAGGGCGAGTTGACAACTGCACACAGGCTTGAGACGATAGTCAGAACGAATTATAGCGAGGCGTTCAATAGAGGCATAAGGGATTTTGTGGATGATAATGATATAACAGATTTTGTGCCTTATCTGGAATGGTCAGCCATACTTGACGATAGAGTTAGGGAAACACATGCCGAAATGGATGGGAAGATATTCAGAGAAGATGACCCTGATATAGAGGGCATCCCCCCAGCAGGGTTTCAATGTAGGTGTTTCCCTTATGATGTTCACATTACCACAAGCAAAGGCAAGCAATGGATAAGAAAAATTAAAGTTGGTGATTTGGTTTGGACACATAAAGGAAGATATAGAAAAGTTACAAAGGTTCATAGTAGAATTTATAAAGGTGATTTGATTGAAATAAAATATGGATCTTATCATAAAGTATCTATGACCCCTGAACATCCTGTCTATATATGGCGTAAAGGATGGGTTGAGGCAAAAAATGTAAAGTATAGAGATAAGATAAAAACGGGTAAAAAAAGGAAGTATAATATAATTTGCATAAGCAAAGTTCCGTTTGAAGGTGCGGTTTATAATCTTTCTGTTGAAGATGATGAAAGTTATGTTGCAGGTGGAATAATAGTCCATAACTGCACATGGATACCAATAACTTCCGTTGAAATTGATGACTTAAAGGCAAAGGGTGAAGGAGTGAAGGTATCAACGAAAGACGATTTCCCTCCTGATTTTCCTGACCTTGGATTTAAGAGTTTCAGTGAGGATAATAAAATGAGTGTATTAAGTTATCAGGAACAGAAAAAAGAACGGATTAAATTGATTATAAACGATAGATATAATGGTAATTTGCCAGACCCAGAAACGATGTGTCATGGACAATGTGAGGGAACGGGGGCAGTGCCGATAAAGAAAGATGATATGCAAGAACCGTTCAGGACGCTTTGGCTTGAGGCAGAAAAAGAAAAACCAAGTGAAGATGGATGGCACTTTGTCAAATGTCCAGATTGTAATGGAACGGGGATAAATATAAAAAGTTTTATTCGTTTGACCCCAATAGTGCAGTAAGGATGAGGGGGGCGGGGGAGTAGAGATGATGGAGGCATAGGTAAATATGATAGAAAACTGGCTTTGCAGTTTGAATTTATATCAGATTTGGGCTGTGGCAATGTTAACATTAATTTCCGTATTGATGGGTTTTGAATTTTCACTACGTATTGGTAGAAAAATATTAAAATATATGAAAGAACATGGAATAGAAACAGGTATTTGAAAATAAGTTTGACAGCAGCAGGAGGAAAATGTTCTGGCACAGGTTTAGTTTAAGACGCATTTTCACAAAAAGAATAAGGAAACTTGCCGACAGTGGGCACTACAAAAAGGCACTGCGTTTATGTGAAAGACTTTTGACATTGTATCCTAACTCTCCAAAAGTGCATTGTGAACTTGGATTTCTTTACCTATGTCTTGGAATGCCCGATGTCAGCCTGTTCCATTCCCACAAGGCGATAAGCCTGTTTGAGGGGGACGATTTCGGCCCCATCATGAACGGGGCGATTGCGCATATCCACTTGCAAAGACCTCTTTTGGCGGTGCAGTATTTCAATAGGGCAGAGGAACTTAAAGACCAAGTCCCAATGGTTGAATACGGGAAGTTACTAATGTTTAGGGCAGAGGCAAGACGGGACATTGTAAAAAGGGGACTAACGAACAAGCCCGTTGAACAAATATCGTTTGCAATGCAGGATTTAAATGCAGGCGAATACGTGTTCATGGAATGCGATAATGATACTGCTGATTTTTGGATTAAACAGATACTAGGACGTAGGAAAGACATCGAATCATTGAGAGATATAAGATTGACGGATATTGGAAGGGGGTGATAATATCAATGCAATAGCGATTGAGGAATGTGAGAAATACGCCATTAAGGTATATCCTGTCAGGTGTCTTAACAAAAAGTGCAGGAGTAAAAATGTGAAGATATACAAGACAGACTTGCCGATAAGATACTGTAAATGCCTTGATTGCGGGCATAATTTTAAGACGATAGAAAAAGACGATTACTAATCCATAGTAATAAGTAGATTGACAAAAGTTTTTTTTATGGTATGCTTTATATTAAGAAATAAATACCTGCCTTAAATTCCTTCCATGACCCTTGCGGGCATGTGAAGATACAAATGCCGATGGCATAAGTGGCGGTTGTAGATTCACGTGTTTGACAGGGGTATCTTAATGAGAAACCCTTGAGAAGTTTAAGAAAAACTTTTTGAGGGCTTTTTTGTGAAACAAAATTCCAATAATAAAATGTATCTCAGCGTGCAGAGTTCGCACGTCCCTTCAGCGATGGGTTCATTGTCTCTTAGAGGACACGGTAAGAAATCCAGTCTTAACAAATCCAAGAAAAGCAAATATTCAATTATAGTAAAAAACTTAGGAAGAGTTATGTCCAATCTGGAGGTGATATAATGAGTCCATTTGCAAATTTTCCTGACTTCCAAGGTTGTGTTGATGCCCAAAAGGGAAAAGGACACAGTGAAGATTCAAGTAAAAGGATTTGCGGGGCTATACAGAGCAAAATAGAAGGTAAGAATGCAACTGAACAACTGTCCGAATTAGAATTAAAAACAGTCAATGAGTATGTGGAAAAGTTTCAAGGGGATAATAGACCTCCGAAAGAATGGTTCAGTGCGTGCCAGAATAAATATGAAGGCAAAGTTTCGGATTCGGGGGCATATTGTGGATATCTTTGGTGGTATGTAGTCGGAGTGCAGGGTGCTAATCCCGCAGAATTATTGACAGAAAATCCTGAACATATTGAAGCATTTAACAAGACAAAGGAATTTGTTAAACAATTTTCTGAGACAGTGAAACTTGAAGATGAGGAGATATTTGCAGTCGGCACTTGGAACGGTGACAAATACACGCATGAAGATTTGAAAGAAATAGCAAATAATTTCAATCTGTTAAAAGGCGAAGTCAAACCGCCAGTCAAATTGGGGCATTCGGAAAGTCAGAAATTACTTGAGGCTGATGATTTGCCAGCAGGCGGTTGGGTCACGGGATTAAAAGTCGCAGGGGACAAGCTGATTGCAAATATATCAGACGTGCCGAGAAAGATTTATGAGTTAATAAAAAATAGGGCATATAAGAGAAAGTCAGCAGAAATATACCCTCAATATACAGGGGCGGATGGCAAGAAATATGGCAAAGTGTTGAGAGCGATAGCGTTCTTAGGGTCTGCGACCCCCGCAATAAATACCTTAAATGACCTTTTGGCAAGATATTCAGGGGACAGAAAGCAAAAATTTAAGACATATAACTTTAACAAAGGAGGAGGTGAAAAAATGAAGACATTAGGAATAAGCGTGAGTTCTGAAACATTTTCAGAGGATTTTCAGAAAAAGTTTAATGAGGCGATGAAGACTGCATTCGGGGAGGAAGTTGCCATTAAGTTTGAGGGTGATACCGAAACCGTAGAAGGACTCAAGAAAAGGATAGCAGAACTTGAGAAGGAAATTGAGGACTACCGCCATCATGACGATGAAGAAGACATGGAGAAGATGAAAGCGAAATACGATGAGACTATAAAAACCCTCAATGAAACTAAGGCAAAGTTGACAGATGCCGAGGCGAAAGCGGCTAAGCTCGCCGATACCGAGATTAAGTTGACTCAAGCACAAACCAAGTTACAGGAGAACGAAGTCAAGGCGCACAAGGCAGAGGTTAATACGTTTATAGAGAAAGCGAAGGCAGATGGGAAAATATTGCCCAAGCACGAAAAATTACTATCCGCCTTACTGGGGCAGATAGATAAGAAGTCTGTGATTAAGTTCATGGATAATGTCAAGGTAAAGGGTGCTGATGGCACTGAAACTGAGGAAGAGAAAGAAGTAGAAAAAACTCCTCTTGAGATGGTCAAGACATTTGTTGAGTCTTTACCTAAAATGGTAGAATTTGAGGAGATAAGTGGCGATACAAAGGAAATCGCAGTCTTTGACGCTAATAGCGGAAAAGTCAAGATTGGCAACGATGTCTATGACGTCGTGGACAGGGATTTGGCAAACAAGGCAAAGAAATACAGTGATGAACACAACGTAAGTTTTGATATAGCGTTGATAGAAGTTAGTAAGACTAAGTAAATTCCGCTTAGGAGGGCGGATAAAAATATAAAAAATGGCTGCAACACAAGGCTACGTATATGATGATTCCTTTATTGCAGATGGTGCACTCGCTAAATACAGGGTTGTAATCTGGGGTGGTTCTGACCAGCGTGTTAAATATCCTACACAGGATAATAGCGCTATAGTAGGAATTACCCAAGAATCTACTTCAGCTTCAGGTGATAGGGTTTTAGTTCGTAGGGCTGGAATCACTAAGGTTGAGGCAGCGTCCGGAAACATCACAAGGGGACTTACTTTGAGGGCTTATGATGCTGTAGGGCGAGTTGACCGTCAGGGCGACGCATGGGTGTCTGGAGATGGTGTCGTTGGTATGGCAGATCAGGCATCGGCGGCTTCGGGTGACATCATAGAAATGTGGCTTAACATTAGAACGGTATTAGGATAATCGGGGAGGATATATGCCAACTATAAGTAGTGTTCATGTAAATGCACCTCTGACCCAATTAGCTATCCAGTATAAGAATCTGGAGTTAGTATGGGATCGCATATTCCCGATTGTTCCGGTTACGAAAGAATCTGACGTTTATTACGTCCACAACAAAGAGGAACTTGTAGAGGAAAATGCGCTTCGTGCAGCAGGTGCTGAAGCAAGAGAGATAACATGGGACGTCACAACCGCAACATATACTGCTCAGGAATATGCCTTACGGCACTTATTGGCTGACAGGATAATGGATAATGCGGATGCGCCTGTCCGTCCACAGATAACTACTACCCAGAAGTTATTGCGCAAAATACTTCTTGGGACAGAACGAAGGACTGCGTTATTGTGCCAGGATACAAGGAATGTAAGCAATTCGGCTGCGGTTTCAATAAAGTGGGACGGGACTTCACCCACGATTGAGAAGGATATAGATGCGCAGAAAGACAACGTAAGGCTATCAGCGGGCGTTGAGCCGACTTCCATAGTCCTGCCGTATAAGGTCAAGAATGCCTTTAAGAGAGATACTACTATTAGGGACTTGATACGTTACCAGGTTCCCGGGGACATCCTGTTGAGAAACGGTGAACTGCCTCCGGTGGTGTTCAATCTTGAAGTGATTATAGCAGGGGCAATAAGGAATACCGCTAACGAAGGGGCAGCGGAAAGTCTATCAGACGTATGGGTAGATAACGCCCTGGTGTTCTACAAAGAACCCAGTCCGTCACTTGACGCACTGTCTTATGGATATACGTTCAGAGTGAACGCTCCGTTGGTAAAGACTTACAGAGTTGATACCAGGAAAGGTCTTATGGTAGAAGTAAGCCTTATCCAGACAGAAAAAGTTGTTGCGTCTGCGTGCGGCGCGTTAATCACAGACATACTCGCTTAACAGAGTGGAGTAGAAGATTCACGGTTTTGGTAGTTTCCGATTTAAAAACTACCACTTTTAAAAAATGATTAAAGAAAAAGAAATAGGCAAAGCATCCGATGGCAGACCGGTTGTTTTGAGGTTTGACACTAAGAATCAAATCTCAAAGGAAAACAAGAGGGAATACCATCTTGATAAGAGAATGCAAGAATTGCGACGCAGAGGCTTCGGCATCGGGAACATACATGCTATGCTTTTTTCCAAGAGAGAAGAATTCCCTGTTAGGAGGATAGAATCAGGACTCAAGGCAAAGGGAGTAAGATTAGATGGAGGTTTATAAATTGAAAGGGGGTAGCCGAAATGGCGGTCTTAACTTTAAACAGAAAAATACCCTTATGGGTATGCAAGGAATGCAACAAACAGTGCAATATTCTACCAGAAAAATGTCCTTCTTGTGGAGCGGCATCTGAGAGTTTTGAGAACAAGGAATATTTTCTCCCAGAGGACACGCCGAGAAAAACATACCGAGTCTTAAAAAACTTTCTTTACGAGGGAGCGTCATATAATGGCCCATATAATGTTCAGGAATGTCAAGGCTGTAAACGTAAATATAAAGGAATGCTTGTGCCTGACGCTGAATTGGGAGTGCCGAAGTGCAAATGCGGTAACGTCAAATTCAAGGAATTGACAATACCGGGAGTAACGGTCTCATTACCATCTACAGACATTGTTACACTTGGCATGTTAAAAAGAGAACTCATAAAGGAAATCAAAGGCAAAAAGAATAGTTGAAAACGTGTTAATAGACTATTAATGAAACGAAAATAGGGGTGATGGATTACGGCAAACGCGGGAAATAGTGGCGACATACGCACAGAGCTTGGGTCTCCCACAGAGACAGAAATATCAGGAGCACTTATTACCTTGTCCCAGACGAGGGCGACCAATAAAATAAACGCTTATCTTGAGAGGTCATTTCCTGAACTCGTGCCTTTTGCGGCTGGAGACGTGCCCGCCCTCATAGACGATTTAGCCTCAACATTAGCGGTATATTATGTCAAAAGGTCAAAGTTCCCAGGACCGGGACCGATGGCAGAACAGATAAAAGCTGATTTCTATGACAAGGTCTTAGAAGATTTAGAAAAAATAAAGAAAGGTGAAATCAGATTGCCCGAACTCACAAGCAAAGTTCCACGGGACATTAAGTCTTCTCAATCAGGATACACGCCAATTTTTGACGTTGACGATATTTCTAATGCTGCGATAGATTCTGATAGACTTGACGATATATCGGATAGCAGGGAATAATTATGATAGACTTTCAGATAACACTCAATGATGCAGACACAAGACAATTTTTCGTTAATGCAAAACGCAAGTTAGATGATACAGCGAAACCGCTTGCCAAAGCAATGATATATATGGTAGGTAGTATAAAGAGAAACTTCGTAGCTCAGGGACGTCCTGTCCCATGGAAACCCTTGTCAGAGATGACAATAGCAATGAGAAGGAAAGGTAGGGGCACGGGCACTGCAAAAATACTAAGAGATACGGGGACTCTAATGAATAGCATATCTCCCGGCAGATTTGGCACTGCCACACACTTAAAAAGCAAAGTTGAAGCACAAGTAGGCACAGCAATTAAATATGCTCCGCTTATGCAATGGGGAGGCACAAGCACGATATCTGCTCACAGAGAGACTGTGAAGAAACACAAAAGAACTATAACGCAGGCGTTTGGCAGGTCTATTTCTTCAAAAAGAATAACAGTGAATTCTTTTGAAAGGAATATGCCAGCGAGAAATTTCAACATACCCCAGCGTCAGTTTTTGTTATTTCAAATTCCTGAAGACATTGATAGGATACACAGGATATTTGACCAACATGTAGAAAAGGCGATTGAAAAATGAAATGTGAAAATTATAATAAAGATACAGAACCGATTATTTCAAAAACATTTTTGTTGCCTCAAAACACTGGATTAAAAGAGTCGCCAATAACAGGACATAAATGTTTTTTAGGTATAATGTGCGATTTGTGGCATAGGAGAGATGGAGTAACAATCACTTGCGGTTCTGCTATGGCAAACATGATGTCAAGGTTATAAAAAATGAAAGATTACTGTTCAAAGTGCAGGAAATATGTAGATATAAGAACCAATGAATTGAAGATAGGCAGGGAAACCTTGACTACATGCCATTGCTCAGAATGCAATACTTTTATCAAGGACATGACAACTCATAAAAAGGGCAAAACGATAAATGGCAAATAGGTTGTTATTGGCACACTATAACAAGTCAACAGACGCAGATTATGCAAAGGGAAGTAAAACTGCCACAGTCTTAGGGACTGTCAACATGGTAGCGGGAAAGTTTGGCAAAGGGGCATCTGTTGACGAGGCGTCCAATGGGCAGGTATTTTATTATGATGAGGCTGACAACATTGACAGAAGTTACGGGACTTTGGAATTCTGGATTAAGACGCTTGTTGATTTTGCTATACCTCCATCTGGTGGAGATTACAGATATTTGATAAATACTCCTGGCGTTCTTATAGGAACTACAGGTTTAAATCAGCCTGCACATGGCAATAGTGATGCAGTTAGAATTGACTTCACTGTGCCAGTGGATGTAAGCATCAGCACTACCAAATTAAATTCATCAAACGTAGGAGTCTGGCATCATTACGCATTCACATGGAATAAAGACAGGGGCGTCCAGATATTTGAGGATGGGGTTAGAATATTAAATAATAATACAGCATTCACGCCTTCTGGCTCAGCAAATGACATAATAAGAATTTTCTATCATGTAACAGGACAGACAACGAGATGGGCAAATGCAATCATAGACGACCTTGCCATATACGACTATGTGAAATACACTGCTGATTTTACAGTTCCAGAAATACCTATTGGAGGAATGGGAATGAAAACACTTCTTACAAACATAAAGAATGTTATTACATCAGCATCGGCATTATCATACGTCAAGAAAGTTGAAGTTATAGGCGAGAATTCAATCCCTCCAATATATAATACTCAGACGCCTTGGATAGGCATAGCTCCAATATCAAGTCCCGAAAGATGGATTTCCAACCAGAAAAAAGAAGTTGTCCATACTGTCAAAATATATATAGCGAATTACTTCCAGAAGATGGAAACTGCAATAATCGGAGATGCCAATAATAGGGGCATGATAGATGTTATAAAAGATGTGTGGGACACATTAAGAGGAAATACTTTTTCCGACTATATTGACAAGCCTTGTGATTTGGAATTGACTGATTATTCATTTGGAGCGTATGACGAGAAATATTATCTTTGCATAGGAGTATTTACGCTTACAGGCAACAAGGTTTTTGAGTCGTTTCATCAGTTCAATGCGGCGTCAAGTTCACTTGAGAGAACGGAGAGGGTCTTGACGAATATAAAGGACAGGATAGCAACGCTCACCGATGTGAAGAAGGTTGAAATAGTATTACCGAGAATATTGCCCGCTTTAATGATAACTGACGTTCCGTGGGTGGGTGTAGCGCCGATATTGACACCAGAAGAATGGAAAGCAATGAGAAAAGAGGCAACAGACTCGTTTGAGATATATGTGGTTACAGACATACAGTTAAGAGAAACAGCGATAATGGGTGATGATAATTTGCAAGGTAGTCTTGATATTGTAAGTCTGGTTGCAGAAACTTTGAGGGGAGAAACATTTAACAATGATTTAGCAAGACCTATTGACATGGAAATTATGGATTATGAATTGGCACAATTCGGGGATGGATATTACGTGTTTGTGCCAACAATAAGAGTAACGTGTAAGAGGTTGTTCAATGTTTAAAAAGGGAGGATAAGTGTCAGAGTATATAGGCATAATCAGGGATGCTACTGGTAAGGATTTAGTTTTAGGCGCTGATAATAAGTTGCCGATTTCAAGAGCGAGTTATCCCACAAGACCCACACACAGGAACGTGACGCTGACTTTGGGTAATACTGAATATAGCATGACATTTCCGCAAAATACCCAGCAGTTTATGTTTCAGAATCGTAATGCAAACGCCATAAGATACGCATTTGAGGGTGGGAAGGTGGCGACGCCAACTGCTCCTTATTTCACACTGAAGGGTGGGGCGGTGTATTCCATAACGAACGTCAACTATAGTGAGGCGTCAGGAGGAATACTATATTTAGGGATTGCCCCTGCAAACTCTGGTGACGTCGTAGAAGCGGAGTTTTGGTGAGATGAAAAGACTTTCTATTATAGCAGGATTATCTACATTATTTATATTCATAGCGTTTCTGGCATTCCAGATAGCGGTCTTGATTTTTGTGCAGAGGGAAGTCCCTGCTCCGATAATAACTCCAGGACAGACGCCTCTTATGACAACGGTGACTGGCACGAAATCAATAGCGGGGGCGGACGACCCCACTACGGAATTTGACATATACGAAGACACGCAAACATCCAACAGGACAATAGGGGAGTTCTGTGTTGATTTGAGCAATTTTGACACTGTCCATACGACTGGGGACACTATAACCATAAGGGTATATGAGCAGATAGATGGGACAAACTACAGGCAACTTGACAATGCTATATTTACGGACAATTCAATAACCAACCATGCCCTGGTTAAGAATTTCATGTCTCCGGGCAGGAAGGTAAAGTTCACAGCAAAAACATCGGCAGATAGGGGGTCATTTGATTTGAGTTATTCCTATTCATATATTATACTCCAGTAGAAATTGTAATGTAAGGGGAGGGCGTAGATGAGACGTAGACATAGAATATTAAAAGTTATTGTAATATTGCTGATTATTATCGGAATAATATGGGTCTGTATTGAAATGGCAAAAGCATGGGTTGGAGATTCATCCGACCCACATGTGCTTATGGGCAATCAGCTCATACAACACAGCCTGTTTAACAGACTTATGAAATAGAGAAGGGAGGGGGAACATGGATACGAACTTGTTGGTAGCATTGGGAGCATGGCTATTTTTGGCATACGTGGTTGAGACGGTGGCGGAGACTTTGAAAAACGCGCTGCCGTTGGAAAAATTGTTGTTCAAGGAGAATGGGAACAGAGAGAAATTTTTCCTTGCCCTGATTGTCGGTCTGGCAGTAGCACTTTCAGCAAAGGTAAACATTCTTGACGTAATACCCTATGTGAAAGACTTGGGTCTTAACATATGGATAGAGCGGGGATTGACAGGATTGACAATAGGGAGAGGTTCGTCAGGGGTGCATGATATTCTTAATTTTATCCAAAACAAAGGCAAAGGAAATAACGCTTGAACATCTTTTTCAAGATAGCCGTCAGGATTGTAATGAGGAGACTTACTGAAAAAGAACTCATTTACATTCGTTCAGTTATAGACAATAACTTGAAAAGATTGGGTCAGAAAGAAGTCAAGAAAAGTGGCAAGGACAAGGATTTAATCAAAGGGAATAAAGGAAATTTTCCTGGAGGCATTCAAAAAGGGTAGGGAATATGCCTCTACAATGGCAAGGAAGGCTTAAAATCGCCTCATGGTGGCACTTTTGGGGCAGACAGATAGTTTTGGGGGTAGTAAGGTGAAAAAAGGCGTTAGGAAGAAAAGAATCAGATTGATACCTATCCCTTCTTATTGCAAGAACACGAAAAAGGCAGATAGGGAAAAACTTGCATACCTTCCATTTAAATTTACGATAACAGGTGATAAGAAAGAAATAAAAGAATTAGATGAGCGTATTCATGGCGATGGTGGATTATATCATTTCAGGGTTAAGATGGGTGGTGGGGTAGCACATGAATTTTATGAGAAAAATTACTGTATGGCAATTCTGGAGATGCACTGTCAGTTAAACAAAAATGAGGATATAGAATCGGTTGAGTTGATAAAGGGATAAGAGAATATGACTAATAAGGAAATTACGATAACGATGATAATGGCAGGAATTATCTCCTTGATACTTTTCCCTATTTTTCTCATTGCTCACACGATTGCCCTGTCGGTGGATTTTGTGAAATGGATTTTAACACCTTATTGGAAAGAAAAAACATGTTACAGGGAAGGAGAGAAATGAAAGAATGTTGTAGGAATTTCTTTAAGGCTAACTCACTACAGAATATCTTAAATGAGCCACTTCAATGCTGTGGTTATTGTGGTCGCAAGTTGACTGATAAGGAATTTGCCAAAATACTTAAAAGGGGCGTGGTTACTGTTTATCAAAAGACAGTAACAGAAAAAATAGGTGCAAGGAATAAGTTGAAGGGATTACTTAAGAAGTCCATGAGGGAGGGAATGGTATGTTAAAGAAACTATTGATAATCGTAGGTATAATGGCATTTTTGACAAGTAATGTTTATGCAGGCGTATTTAATAATTTTACCGATTGGAAAGATACAATAGACAAGTTAGAACCGAGAACAGGGACGTTTATAGATTTTATTGATAGTGAAGTAGGAACGTTAAGTGCAATATCATTATACACGCTTTCTACTGATTTGGAAGGTAAAGCATTAAAAATTGGAAGTATAGATGCAGGATATATTTATCCTGATAAGGGGTTTGTTGGATTAGGTATAAATTCCGAGTTTCTTGAAAAGTTTAAGGTGGATGTAAAAATTCCAATAATAGGTAAAGTCAAAGCAGAGGCGTGGGCTGGCGCTACTTATGATTTTGATGTCAAGGCGGCTGGTGGCGGGGTAGGTATAAGCATATTGAAACATTTTGGGAATTAGGTTTCAGAAAGGATGTATGCGAAAAGTCTTGCTAACAGGAATTAACGGATTTGTGGCAAGTCATCTTGCTGAACACTATCTTGCATTGGGAAGTTATGAAGTTCATGGCACTGTAAGGTGGCGTTCCAACCTTGAGAATGTAGAGCATATTAAGGATAGCATAAAGTTGCATTACTGCGATTTCAGGGACAGACAAAGCGTTGACTCTGTCATAAGACAGAAACTTGCTGACTTTGACATCATACACCATCTTGCAGGGCAATCATTCGTCAAGGCGTCGTTTGACGCCCCATCGGACACCATGGAAACGAATGTATTGGGATTGATAAACTTGCTTGAGTCTGTAAGGGCGTGGAGTCCGAATACTGTAGTCCATATTACAGGGTCAAGCGAAGCATACGGGATTGTCCATCCGTGGGATTGCCCATTGAATGAAGACCATAAATTGAAGCCTGTATCACCTTACGGAATAAGCAAGATGGTTCAGGAACTTTTAGGTGAATATTATTTCAAAAGTTACGGGATAAAGACTGTTATCACGAGGGCATTTAATCATTCAGGTTCACGACGCTCAGAATGTTTTGCCGAGAGCACTTTTGCAAAGCAGATTATAGAAATAAAATTAGGATTGACTAATGGTGCTATAAAAGTAGGCAATCTTGAAGCGATGAGGGACTATACGCATGTGAAGGACATGGCAAGAGCATATAGCCTTGCAGTAGAAAGGTGTGAATATGGAACGCCTTATGTCATAGCGTCAGGAGAGGCAGTAAGCATGAGGGAAGTCCTAAATAAACTTATTGAGATGGCAGGGATAGAATGCAGGATTGAAATTGATGCTGACAGGATTAGACCGTCAGACGTGCCTTTGCTTATTGGTGATTATTCAAGATTTAAAGAGAAGACGGGCTGGATGCCCAATAAGAGTTTGGGGATTGACGCTATATGTCAGGATTTGCTGGAATATTGGACTTGGAAACTATCAAATAGAAAGGCTATTGAATATGTCAAGGGATGATGAGAATAATATACTTAGCGAATTAAAGGATTTTAGAAATGAAGTAAAGCCTTTTCTTACGTTAGTAACGCAACATGAAGTTAAAATTGTAGCGATTGAAAAATCGGTAAATGATTATAAGGACAAACAGATACCGTTTTGTGACAAGAGATTTGGGAAACTTTATGGACTTCTATGGACTATAGTAGTCCTTCTTTTGGTAGGGTCAATAGCAGTGATAGGGAATATGATAGTAGTAAATACAAAGATAAAAAATGGGCAAATCACACAACAGTGAAAAAGCAAACTCATACATGGCATAATTATATACCCTTACTAATCACAGCAGTAACTGTAATGGGAAGTATAACCGCTGGCGTCTTGACGATACTTGCAAACAACAAGCCCCTTGAACGAGATATAGCATGGCTCAAGGATAACGCAAAGGATACTAAAAGCAAGGTAGAAAATGTTATTGAGAATATGACAGAATTAAAAGCGGAGATAGTAAAGTTAAAATATAGTCTTGAAAAGACTGACAATATCTCATCTGACAATTTTGGAGAAATTATGGGCATGTTAGAGAAGATGAGTAATAAGGGTAACAAGAAGAAAGACAAATAAAAAGGGGGGTAATATGGGAAAGGTTTTAATGGGTGAATGAATGAAGAATATCATAATCACACTATCAATATTACTATTCATATCAACTGTTTGCATAGCGGTAGAAACTCCGTCATGGTTTGAGTTGACGTTGCCTGCTGGTATAAGCGGAACTGTCAAAGACATCTGTAAATGGTGGTATGGATATTATGGGACTACGACTGTTGAGGAAATACAGTTGGCGAATGCGAATAAGTTATATTTCAACGTAGGTGAGAGCATACTGATAAAGAAGTATCTTACGTTAAAACAGAATGCGGCGATATTGAGTGTGTATGCTGTGCAGGGTGGTGTTGCAGTTTACGATTGTGCTACGTTGGCACAGAAGGTAGATTTAGAATTAAACATGACGTTAGGGTTTTTCATGGACGCAAACCCTGACATTAAGGCTGTGTATAACTGTCCATAAAGAAAAGGAGGAATGGTAAGATGAAAATGTTGATTGGATTAGGGTTGGTAGTATGGTTAGTGGGTAGTGGGGTGGTGTGGGGATATACGACTTTTGACGAAGCGTGGAAAGCAGCTGGTTTAAAAGAATCTTCTCAAGATTATGTGGGTGCAAGAATGATTTATACTGATATATATAATAATATTGCCAAAAGCACACATGAAAAAATAAAAGCGCAATTCAATTTAGCATTTACCTATGTTTCAGAAGGTAATAATTTACAAGCAAGAATAGAATTTAAAAAAATTATTGACTACCCAGTTTTTGAAACTTACTATGTGGGAAAGGCGATGATTGCTATAGGACAACTTAATATTGCAGAAAAAATACCAAATATTCAAGATTTTGTTAATGTTATTATAGACCTCCGAATATTTGATGAAGTCAAAATGGATGCTTTTAAAAACTTAATATTAATTAAACCAGATTGGTCAACAGTAGTTACTGCTATTGGCACTCCAACAGATTGGTCTGGTTATTACTACCGTGCCAAAGCCAAGCAGCAGTTAAAAGACTATGCAGGTGCGAAGGCAGACTTACTATCAGCACAGAACCTATGCGGAGATAACAATGACGCATTTAAGAAATGTGGGGAATTACTGGAAAGAATAAATCTGCAAATTAAACAGGCGGCTAATCCATAAATGCGATACCTCATAATCCTGACAATATTGTTATTTTGCCATGTATGCAATGCTGGAAGCATAGTCACTGCGATTGATAAAGAGCGTGAAGTGACTGATTACATTGGAACGTATGCGAATTGGCTTGCACCTACTACATACGATATTGTCAAGATTGATGTAGACGACTATAGAGAAATTCATCTTTATGCTAAAGAACTGGAGAATATAATCATATCAGTAAGAGCAAGTCATTGGCTCAATGTAATTATGACTGAACTGAAAAAGGCTAATCCTGATATGGTAAAAGTGGCACAAGCAAAGACGGAATTGAGAGCTGAATTGACAAAAAGTAATATTCCCTCAAGCAAAATTGAATCTCTGATAGGGTATGTAGAAGGGACAATTAAACCTGTCCGTCAATCTATTGAATGGGCATTATGGAAAGACGCTTATGATATTACAAAAGTTATTCCTAACGGCGATGATGTATTTTTGATTATTAACGATTTGAATATAGGCTATGAGAAACTATATGATATTTACTTTTCTAATCATCAGGGTAGAACTATGGTGGTATTCTCATGGGACGTTGCACGTGAGAATTATATAAGACAATACATGTTTGACTTTATTGAACGATATGAAAATAAAATCTATGCTGTAATACCTAATTATGGGGCATTAAATAATATTGACGACAAGGGAGATTATACAAAATGGATTGAGCCAATAGGGCAGGTGATAGCATGGGTTAAGTCTAATACCAATCTACCAGTAGGATTGACTGTATGCCAGGTCAGGGATGATAGCGATGTAAGATTTCACGAAGCGATGAAGGATTTGCAATATGATTTTGTTTATCTCTGGGGGTTGCATGATTTTAACTACGATTTTGGTATTGAGTTTGGTGAGGCTAACAGATGGGCTAATGGGAGACCGATTATTTTGGGGGGATTTTGGGGAAGCCGTGATGTGCCATTAGGTGAATTGCCTGACGCAATTCTTGCAGATATATCCTATAAATTGCCCTCATTTATTACTATGCGGAAGAATGAAGGCTGGAAGGGTTTGCATATTATAGGTGAACGGTGGAATACCATATTATCTAAATGTAAAGAGAGAGGAATAATCCTGCAATAGTGCAGTGATGATAAAGAAAGGAGAATTAAGAAATTGAAAATCATGTTAATGTCAGATGAGCCTAATCTTCCTACGGGTATGTCTTTGGTGCACAGAAATATAGGTCTGGGTCTTCACAAAAGAAATCACGAAGTGGTCAGTCTTGGATGGTTCTCAAGAATTGGCGGGCAGAACAACATGCCGTGGAAAATATATCACACTTCAAATCAATATTATGGGCAGGACGTATTTGATCAGGTAGTTCTGCAGGAACGTCCGCAAATCGTGTTGTGCATAGGAGACCCCTGGATGCAACACTATATTGCTAATCCGAATGTATGCAGGACAAGAAGATTATTTCAATGGCTGAGTTACATTCCAGTTGATGGCACGACTCCGAACGGAGGATTGCCCCCAACATGGAGCAACGGGTTTTATAATGCCGATTGCGTGATTGCATACACGGAATATGGAAAGCAGGCTATATTGAAAAACTGTCCTGAGCTGACAGATAAGATAAGAATAATACCGCATGGAGTGAATACGGGCACGTTCAGACCGCTGCCAAGGGAGGAAGTCCTGAACATGAGAAGGTCAGTCGGGATAGCGGATGACCAGATAGTATTTTTAATGGTAGCACGCAATCAGTTCAGAAAAAACATACCTGAGTTTTCAAAGGCGTGGCTGAAGTTTGTAGCAAACAACAGACATCCGAAGGCGGTATTCTGGCCGCACATGGTCTTTACTGACCCTATGGGATGGAATTTAGATGAAGTGTTTGACATCCTTGGCATACGTCCCACTTTGAGGTATTTTGAGTCAATAGCGCATTCTCCTTCAAACGTTGACCTCATGCCAGAAGAAGACCTAAACAGATTGTATAATATTTGTGACGTGCATGTTAATTGTGCAGGAGAAGGATGGGGGCTCGGAACGATAGAGTCAATGGCAGCAGGCAAGCCCAATATCGCTCTTGACCATTCTGGCGGTGGTGAGCAAATAAGAATGAGCAATGGCGGGCTTCTGGTGAAGTGTGCGCCTCAATATGTTACAGGCAAATATAATACAGAACGACCCTATCCCGATGAGAATGACCTCTTAATGAAAATGGACTTGTTGTATAGCAGACCTGATTTGAGAGAAAAACTGGGCAAGGCGGCATATGACTGGGCACAGACAATGACATGGGACAGTGCCTGTGACATGTGGCACAATCTGATAATGGAGACCATGTATCCGTTGAGAAAACCGCAGGTTGTATTGGAAAGGGTGGTATGACCATGCAGATAAAACTTCATTCTCCGGTATGGGGTCAAAGTGGATACGAGAGATTAACAAGAGGTATAGCGATAGCACTTGATAAAATCGGTGTTCAGGTGCAGTTATTCCCTTATAACGATTGGAATGACGAGTGGTGTGATATTGATTTTGAGGATAAGACGAGACTTGAAAGAATGACAAGGCAACAGGTGGCAAAGGATGCGCCTGTGATAATGGCACAGATTCCCAAATTGGAATATAAGGATTTCTATTTGCAGTCAAAAAGGAAAATCTGCTATACGCTTTTTGAGACTGATAGATGTCCGAATTACTGGAAGCACTGTTTTGCAAGCATAATGTTGGACAAAATATGGACTTTCAGCGAGTTTAATCGCTCATATTGGATTAAGGACGGATTGCCCGCTAACATAATTGACATCATGCCTTTCGGAATTGATACTGACATGTTCTCTCCTGATGGGGAGAAAGCAGAGATACAAAATAAGAAGAAGTTTACGTTTTTAACAAATGGTGATTTTACAGAACGAAAGAATTTTGAAGGATTGATTGAAGCGTTTGTTACTGAGTTTAATGGAGGTGAGGATGTATGCCTTATAGTAAAAACGCATTTTGGAGGGTTCACAAAAAACCATAAGGATAAATGTTTGCAAAAACTTAAAGATATAGTAATGAGGTTCAATCCGAGCAATCCCCCGTTGATTCTGTTTTGCGGGGACAAACTCGCTGATTTTGATATGCCGCTTTTGTATAGGGCAGCGGATTGTTATGTTTGTAGCAGTCGTGGTGAAGGATTAAACATGCCAGCGATAGAAGCATTGAGTTGCGGATTGCCTGTAATTGCGACTAATTGGAGTGCTCACTGTGACTATATTTCAGAAAAGAATGGATGGCTTGTTCCCTGCACCATAGGTGTTATAGATGATACTGAATATATTAAGAAATGCTTGGTGGCTTTAAATCACAGTTGGGCATATCCTGATATGGGATGTTTAAGAAGTTATATGAGGTATGCCTTTATGAACCCTGATATATGTAAGGAGAAAGGCAGACATGGGCGTGAGGACATGTTAAAGAAAGACCATCAGTCTGTATCTTTGTGGATTGTGAAAAAAATTATGGAGATGACAGATGGAAAATAAAATACTGCTAATTTTACAAAGAACGCTCGGGGACTGTATTCTTATAAATACTTTGACAAAAGGGATTAAAGTGAAATACCCCGACTCCGAAATCACAGTAACAATTTGGCCCGAATACAAAGACGTGATTGAGACCAATCCTGATATAACAAATCTGTTCATTGAAAAAGACTGGGACAGGGTATTAAAAGAGGCAGTAAGTAATGGATATGATAAAGTGATGATACCTTATCAACTTTCGCACACCTGCACGTGCTGGCATAATAACAATAAGTTCAAAAACGGGCATTTACTTGACTTCTATGCCAAGCGGTGCGGAATAACCATACCGGAACGTAAGTGTTATATGTATCCAACAGAAGGAGACATCGGGACAATAGATAATCTGATAAAAGACCTAAAAATTGATAATTCTCGTATAGTGGCGATGCACACAACATCTCTTGTTACTGCAAAGGATTGGCCGATAGAAAAATTCAATAATCTTGCGGCAATGTTAAAAGATAAAGGATATGTAGTTTGTCAAATTGGAACGGAGAAGGATAAAAAAATTGATGCTACCCTTAGTATTGACTTAACAGGCAGAATAACTTTGAGACAGATAGCGGCATTTCTTATCAGGTGTAAATGTTTTATAGGAATTGACAGTGGAATCAGTTATATTGCAGCATCCCAAGATATACCTGTTATTTGTATAATGGGAATGAGCAGTCCGATTACAAGCGGGCCAATAGGGAATAACGTAACGTTTATTGAGCCACAAAGACCGCCTGAATGTTCATGGCCGTGCCATACGAATTGCAGACTTGGGCAAGATAGGGAATGTATCAAAAACATAAATACAGAACAAGTATTCCAAAAATTCATGGAGATAATAGACAAAAAATGAAGGTCTTGTTTTTAGTATATGACTGGGTCATAGAACCGCTTGGGATTTCTTACATATCTTCTGTCTTAAAGAGAGCAGGACACGAGGTAAAAATAGCCAAGACCATATACGAGGCGAACACGAGTTCATTCATAGAAGATTGGCAACCTGATATATTGGCTTTTAGTGTAACAACAGGATGGCATTCATATTATCTTAATCTTAATCGTCAGATTAGACAGTGGTATAAGAAGGGTAAGAGTATATTCGGTGGGCCCCATGCAACCTATATGCCTGAAATGATAAATGAAGAAGGTGTTGATGTGGTAATGAGAGGTGAATGCGAGCAATCATTTCCTGACCTTCTGGACGTGATAAATGGAGGGCTTGGAAGACATAAAAGGATTGTTGAACCGTATCCGCTTGAACAGGATTTGGATGCCATAGATTTTCCTGACAGGGAACTGATATACAGTTATCCTGAAAATAGAGATAATCCGATATTTAATGTAATGATGAGCAGGGGCTGTATATATCAACTTTGCTCTTATTGTTATGCCAGCATTAACAAGGAAATGTATAAGGGGCAAAAGACAATTAGATGGCGTTCTCCTGAAAATGTAATAGAGGAATGTAATCAGGTTAAAAGAAATTATCCCGAAAAGAAGTTTGCGTTTTTTCAAGATGATGAATTTATCATGCGTAAAGATTTGCTTGAAAAATTCCTTGATATGTATGTTAGGGAAATAAAGTTACCGTTTCATTGTCAAATACGAATAGATATGATAAATAAAGATATGGCGATATTCTTAAAGGATGCAGGATGTGTAAGCGTAACATTTTCAATAGAGAGTGGAAATGAAAAGATTAGAAATAAACTTCTTAAAAAAGGTATAACTGATATTGAGATATACGAAGGATGCAGAATATTAAAAGAAGCGGGACTGAAGTATCGCTCTGAAAACATGATTGGGCTGCCTGGTGAAACCGTTGATGAAGCGTTGCAAACCCTTGACATGAACATAGAAGTAAAACCAGACATGGCATGGTGTTCGTGTTATCAGCCTTATCCCAAAACCGAACTCGGTGACTTATGCAAATCAATGCTTCTATGGAACGGTAGTTATGAGGGGATAGAGAAGGATTTCTTTACTTCGTGCCCGATAAAGCGGGATAGGGCAAGGGAGTTTAATAATCTACAAAAGATATTTGGGCTGGTGGTGGAGTATCCTATTTTAAGACCGCTGGTGCGGGGATTGATAAAATTGCCAGAGATGGAATTGATGAATTGGGTGAGCAGAAAGTTTAAGCACATCTGTTATGATAAACGACTTTACGAGGTGGCGAATTGAAAGAATACTATAACCCTTCTGATTTTTTCACAAAAGAAGATTCGGTAGAAGATATAAGGAAAAAGTTGGCAACTATGCCAAAAAAAGGAGACCCTGATTTTGAACCACAAAAAGATGATTCTATTATACTTTGTGGAATGATGTATACGGAACATGGATTTGAAATGGGTAGTGTTTTTGGTTGGAGTAAATATGGCACAAAGGATAATGGTGAAGCAGAAGCAATTTATGATAGTTTGCATTCGGATTATTGAGAGGAGTGATTTCAAAAACTAATTGGAATAGAGAAGATTGGACAAGATATTTTGAAAAAATTCAAAGGGGGGATTTAACATTATTGTTTGTAGAAGCCCATTAAGGGTCAGTTTTGCAGGAGGGGGGTCAGACCAAGCCGACTTTTATAAACAAGAGTCAGGACTTGTAATATCAACCACTATAAATAAATATATCTGGGTTACGGTGAACGATAACTTTGCTGGGAAGGTGAGTCTGCGGTATTCAGAAAAAGAACTTGTTGACCATAGGGAAAACCTGAAACACACAATAGTCAAGGAGTGCATGAGAATGACTGGCATAGAGCGGGGCATTGAGATAGTCATAGTATCAGATGTGCCAACCAAGGGAACGGGGCTGGGGTCTTCTTCCGCCTTGACTGTGGGGCTCTTACAGGCATTATTCGCATATAAGGGCAAAAAGATAGACAATCACAAACTGGCGGAGATGGCGTGTGAGGTTGAGATAGACAGACTCAAATCACCCATAGGTAAACAAGATCAGTATTCTTGTTTACCTAAAGGAACGAAAATCCTTATAGATAAACAAAATACTAAAAATATAGAAGATATAAAAATTGGAGATTCTGTATTATCTTATAATGAAAAAAGTGGTATAAAAGAACGAAAGGCAGTTACTCGTCTGTTCCACAATATAGCAAAAGAACATATAATTTTAACTTTTTCCAATAGTAACAAATTACAATTAACGACAGAACATCCCGTTTTTGTAGTATCCAGAGGTTGGATACAGGCAAAGAATTTAAATATTGGCGATAAAGTGATTCAAAAAAAATATAGGTCATTAGGACTGCGATGTTATAATTTAGGATTAAGTAGAGAAGAAATGTTTTTAAGAAATCAACGTGGATGGAGTAATGAAAGGAAAAAATGTTACGGTGAACTTATAAAACAAAAATGGGCAAATAGGGATAATAATGATTATGGAAAAACAAACATGAGTCTGATAATGAAAGAACAATGGAAGAACAAGAATTCAATATTTAACTCATGTAACTATAAGGAAAAACAAAGAATAGCAAGCACAGGAAGACATAACAGTCCAGAATCAATTAAAAAACATAAAGAGACGTTTAATAAAAGAAAAATGGATAAAACGGATTTGGTATTTCAGGAATTTTTAAAAAATTTGACTTTAAGGGCTAAACATCTTGCTTTGTTACAAAAAAATTCTCCTGAATGGAAAGAAAAATGCAGGATTAGGCAAAAGAATCTATGGGAAAATCCCGAATATGCTGAATGGATGTTTAAAGAAGTTTTTGGTAAAAGACCAAATAAGCCAGAGAAAAAAATTATGGAATTATTGAATGAAAATTTTCCAAATGAATGGAAGTATGTTGGCGATGGTTCAATTTGGATAGACCATAAAAATCCTGATTTTATAAATATAAATGGGAAAAAGAAATTGATTGAATTCTTTGGGGATTATTGGCATAGAAACGATAATGGAGAAAATAGAATAAAACATTTTAAGAAATATGGATTTGAAACGATAATCATTAGAGAAAAAGAATTAGGGGATTTACAGGAGATTAAAAGAAAAATTGAGCAATTTACCTATAATCCTTCGGTAGAAATTATTGACATTGTAAACATTGAAAAAAAAGAACAAGAAGAAAATGTATATAATATTGAAGTTAAGGATAACAATAATTACTTTGCACACGGAATATTAGTGCATAATTGTGCTATAGGCGGATTCAATTCCCTTGAATTCATGCCTGACGGATGGGTAAAAATAGACAGCATGAATACGGAAGCAAATCCCAAAATGATAGAGTGGTTTGAGAAAAGCCTTATGCTATTTTATGTCGGAGGTAAAGAAGCAAATGGCATACTCTATAATAGGCGTAAGGATGAAGTGGGACATCAACTGACTCGTGCGATGAAGTATCTTGCAAGGGATATGATAAATTATTTGAAAGACGGCTCAACGGATTTGAGGCTTATAGGAGACATTTTAAATACTGGATATATATACAAGATTGAATCTGGCAATGGTGCTGTAAGTTCAGAATTTGAGGCTTACTACAAATTGGCAATGGAATCGGGTGCAACAGGGGGCAAGCCTACAGGTGCAAGCGGCGGGTTTATGCTCCTCGTAGTTGAGGAAGATAGAAAAGAAGATATAAGAAAAGCAATGAATGGATTAAAAGAAGTTCCGTTTAGATTTGAAAAAGAAGGGTCAAAGGTAATCTATGGGTAGAGAAATGCATTTATTGTATAGCGGGACTGGGATTACTAATAATGTCGCAAGAAGGTTTTCAGAGTCAAGAGATGTGTATAACAACATGAGCAAAATCGGACAGGTCAAAAGGGACTTTTTCAAGGAATACATATTCAATCTTTGCGATACTGTCATTAGGTCTGATAGAAAAGACTTTGATAAAATAGTTGAAACATTAATTGAGTTGAAAAAGAAAAACAAATGTCTGTATGTATGCGGGAACGGGGGCAGTGCTTCTACTGCGTCTCATACGCAGAATGATTTTGTCAAGGCTGGCGGCATGAGGGCAATATCTCTGACAGACATATCACTACTGACTGCATATTCAAACGACGACTCCTATGAAAAATGCTTTGCGAACATGCTTAATAAGATGATGCTGACAGGAGACGTTCTTTTGTGCATGAGCGTATCGGGGACTTCTCCGAATATTGTTGAGGCGGCGAGATTTTGCAAGGACAGAGGCAATAAAGTAATCGCTCTGACTGGGAGATTAAAAAACAATGGTATCAGATTGTCTGACATGGGGATTGCAATAGACAGCACCGATTATAAACTGGTGGAGGACGCACATCTTATGATTTGTCATAGGCTTGTTGCGGCGTTAGAATATAAGAAAGGGGTAAAGAAATGATATCTAAAATATCAGCCTTAAGTTTTGTTTTTCAGGAAGCACACGTAATTGAGGTAGCATTACAACAGTTAAGACCTTATGTTGAGGAGATAATCATAGTTGACCAACAGTCACCTGATGGCACTGCGGACATAGCAAGGAAATATGATGTTAAAGTCCACACGAGACCGAGGCTTATTTGTGGAGATGGATATAGGGAATTTTTAAGACATCAGGCAACCCAGCCGTGGATATTGTGGTTTTATCCCGATGAACGGTTTGTCCATTCAAGCGTAAAAGAAGGAGAAGACCCTGAAGCAACATTGAAATCGTTTGAAGCGTTAACAAAAATAGACAAGTATTCATGTTTCAGTTTCATGCGACATGAATTTATGGATGGTGTAGAATTACCATTTGAGAGATTCTATCCGAATTATCAGACAAGGCTCATAAGGAATCTACCAGAGATACAGTATCCTGACCTTGTCCATTTCAATATGTGGGGGCATAATCCGCCAAGCGTATGTAACTTGCCGCCTGAATTGTATATGGAACATCACAAAACATCTGAATCCCAATCTTTTGACAATTGGAGACTCTATGTTTCTTACAAAGAACTTTTACACAAATACAGAAATACAGATATAGAGCCTTATAAGGTATATCTTGATTCCTATAAAGATATAATATTAAAGAGCGAGGAAAAAAATCTCTTAGGTGAACGATTGATACTTCTACAAGAAGAATTCTGGTGGGAATGGTGGAAATACGAAAGTGAGGAAAGATTAACTTTGCAACAGTTTAAAGAAAGAACGGGAATAGAATATAACGTTTTTATAGAGAAAAATAGACTATGGTGAATTTATTATGTGCTTGCGGATGCGGTCAGGAATTTGTGCCTAAATTTTATTGGAATGAGAAAAGAAGGAATTATTCCAAATTCATACGTGGACATAATACAAGATTGGATACTTATTCTGTCTGGAATAAAGGATTAACCAAAGAAACTGATATTAGGATAAAAACATTTTCAGATAAAACAAGGGGGAAATTTAAGATTAAAAGAGAAGTCCGCCATTGTAAATGCGGTTGTGGTAAAAGCAAAGCAGTTAAAGTAAATTCATCATGGATGTTTCTCCAAGGACATAGTAGCGTTGGAAGAAAAGGATGGTCTTTTGGATTAACAAAAGAGACTGACAAAAGAATTAAGAATTTTTCCGAAAGAATGATTAGAAATAATCCCATGAAAAATCCCATTATTAAAGCCAAAAGAGGTAATCCTCTATTGGGACGAAGAAAAGAAAATTATGAATATTTAAGGATTGCCGCATTAAACCGAATAGGCAAAAATCCTTTTAAGAATAAAATTCATCCCATGACATTAAGAACTGGTTCATCTCATTGGTGGTGGAAAGGTGGAATATCGTATGAACCTTATGGTATTGAATTTAATAAGAACTATAAAGCATTTATTAAATTAAGAGATGGACAAAGGTGTTTTATATGTAACGGAATTAAATTGTTATGTGTTCATCACATTAACTATAATAAAAAAGATAATTGTAATTTCAACTTGATAACACTATGTAACAAATGCCATTCAAAAACAAATAATGATAGACAACTTTGGGAGGATTATTTCATTGGAAGTAGATTAGGTAAAAGAATAGTTGAAAATATTATAGGAATAAATTTTCCGGAATATACTGATTGGAAATTATCACAATATAACAGCAATTTGAAAAAGAATTCGGAATGACTTACAAGGACTGGATTGAGAAAAGGCGAAAAATTGAAGGTCGGGCATGACAGAATTAAAAGATAAACTACGGGATTATTTAAAAGAAGCATTGAAATTCCCTAAAGAAATACATTTAGAAAGCAGCTCAAGATGCAACAGTTTCTGCCTCACCTGTCCACGGGACAGAATGCAACGGGAATTAGGTGAGATGAATAGGGATATATTTATTAAAGCAGTCAATGAAACATCTGTCTACAATATGAATTGCATACTTTTTCATCTCAACGGAGAACCTCTATTTCTGGACATAGATGAACTGGTATGGAGGATAAATTACGCACGAGACATGAATCCAAATGCAAAGCAAATAATAATGTTCACTAATGGTTCTTTGCTTGACGAAGAAAAAACAGACAAGTTGTTAAATAGCAAACTTGACTTCATTCTGATAAGTATAGACGGTGGCAATAAAGAAGACTATGAGAAAGTCCGACGTGGGCTTGATTGGGACGTCCTGCTAAAAAATGTTCAATATCTTGTCAGAAGAAAAAAAGAATTAAATAGTAAATTGTTTATACAGACTGCCATTATACCACAGAAGGTGAACGAAAAATCTGTAACTGAATATTCCAGGATTTTCAATGAGATGGGTTGCGATGGAGTTGGCGGGTCTGGCGTGAACAATATCGGCGGACTGATAGACGCTGACAATATGAAATTGAAGGAAACCCAGCACGATGATTTGGGAAATGATAATCTCCCGTGTTATAAGATATTCCTTGACTTAAGTGTGATGAGCGATGGCAGAGTGTGTATATGCAGCCAAGACGTTACTGGCGCGTTGATTATCGGGGATTTGAAGACTCAGACCTTAAAGGAAATATGGCAGGGTGATGTAATGACTGATATAAGAGAAAAATTTATATATGGGGAAAAATCTAAAATACCTTTCTGTGGGAAGTGCGACTTTATGCGAGGTTGGGTATCATTTGATTACTGGAAACTCTCTCAAGAGGACTGGATAGAGGCTTATGCGAACGCTAAAAATTGACGGACTTGAAGTATCAAGACTCGCTCTTGGCGGTGGCAAGATGGTTGATATAGATATTGAAAGAGGCAAATCTCTTGTTAATAGGGCAATTGAACTCGGCATAAACATATTTGACTGCCATCATAGATACGGGAACTGCGAGGAGATAGTCGGGCAGTTTGACAATATTGTCAAGATGACAAAAATATCGGCATATAAGTTTGAGGAAAGGCATGGATTACTTGAGGCAAGCATACAAAAACTTGGGAAAATTGACATACTAATTATCTCAGACCTTGACAATGATGAATTGTATAAGGCAGGAGAAGATATGTTTAATGAATTTAAAGAGGATTATAGAATTATGGGCATAACTTCTGAGGATTCAACGCTTGTCCATAGATTTATGGCTCAACATCCTGAATGTAAAATATTCATGGTGCCTCTTTTTATTGGCAGAAATGACATGGTTGGATTTACAAAACTCGCACAATCGGAAGGCAAAATAGTTATGGCAATAAAAACGCTTTGTGACAGATTGTTATTGAAAGATTACGGGATAAAGGAATGCACGGATTATGTAAAGTCAGCGAATCCTGATATTATAGTAATAGGAACGTCTGACGAAAAACACCTTGAGGAAATGGTATCTATATACAAGGAGAATATATGACGCAACCTGTAAGATTTGGTGGCGGACAATCAGTAAAGGCAAGCACTCTCCAAAGAGGGGATTATATACGCAGTCCTAAAAATCCTGAGATTATCATGCAAATTCTTGAGACGGGAAGCACAATCTTCGCAAAAGGGATGACTGAAGATACAGTTGAAAAACATTTATTTGTGCCGAAAGATTCATGGGTAACAAAAGTTACAAATGTTACCACTGAAAATGTAATACCCACAAAAGAAGGGACGGGACAGGAATGAAATTCGCAATGGTATCAGATGCACAGTTCAATGGCAGAATGACTTCAATTTCTGGCAATGTGTTTGATTGGGGCACTTATCTTGAAGGGCAACATTTCTGGATACATGATGTTAAAAAAGATTGGACAAGGCTGAATGAATTTGACGTTGTAATGATACTTGATTTAAAAAGGTGGCTTGACTTATCGCTTGAAATGATGGATGTGGCACAAAATCCCTTATATCTGTTCTATCCCGAAGGCGGGGACGATATATATTTCTCAATGACATTTGAGGAGCAAAAAAGGATGTTCAGGATACTGAAAAGAGTTGACCTGATTGGATGTGCTGACGAAAGATGGATTGACTTTTATAATTCCTTATTTGGGGACAAGGCATTCTTTATGCACGTGCCCATGCCAGACGTTGTTACGGAATACAGATACTGGAGAAATTATCAAAATAAAAGTAATGATGTATTATTGTGCTGTAATCTTGGGCTTGATGAATTGAGATACAAAACTAATCTGATAAACATGATAGCGGTGATTAAAAAATCTGGAGTAAGATGCACAATGGTTGAAATAGATACTGCATGTTCGGAATTTGTGAGCGGATTTTTTGATATGATAATAACTTATAGTCCAAGAGTTGATATGGTTACTTATATGGATAGATTTGTATCAAGGCATCTGTGCCTTCTTAATCTTTCTGACATAATAGGCACGTCAAGGAATGCCATAATCGGTGCAAGTTGCGGGACGCCTGTGATAGGTAATATAAGAAGTCATACACAGAAAAGATTATTTCCCGGATTGGCAGTTGACCCGCTTGACATAGAAGGGGCAGCGAATAGAATTAAAAGGCTTATAGAAGACAAGTATTGGTATTCAAAAGTCGTGGATTTCGCAAAGGCAGAATTGCCGTATTATAGCAAGGAGAGTGCGATGAATAGATTAAAGACAGCGATTGAATCAAAGGCAAAGGTGACAGCATGAAATGTTTTCTTATGTCTGCTGGTAAAGGAGAGAGATTAGGGACGATTACCGAAAAGTGCCCCAAATGCCTTATAGACCTCGGCAATGGATTTACTGCTATGAAGTTCTGGCTAAAAGTAATGGAAAGGTCTCACATAAAAGACGTCCTTATAAACCTACACCATTTGCCTGACGAAATTACGAAATATATCGCAAAACAAAGGCTTAATGGGGTCAGGGTGGCATTTTCAAACGAGGAGAAATTATTAGGTAGTGCAGGAACTCTCTATGCAAACAGGGATTTTGTCAAAGGTGAATGGGCTTTTGTTGTAGCATATTCGGACACATGGATTTCGGATTTTGATTTACGAAAGATGATAAATTACCATAAGAAGCATGGTGAGACAATGACAGTTGGACTGTATAGAGAACGGCATGGCGGACAGATGGTAGGCGTTGCAGAGGTAAAAGACGGCCGCATGGTGTCCTTTGCTGAAAAGCAGAAAGAGTCAAAAGGTGAGTTTGCATGGGCAGGCGTGTTCATTGCCCATCCTGTTGTATTAAATTATCTTGATGAGTCTTCAAAGGATATAGCAATGGATTTATTGCCTAAACTTACAAGTAGGGTAAGGGCTTTTATAATAAATTCTGACGTGTATGACATAGGCACGCCCGAGAGGATGGAAAGAGCGAGAGGAGCAGTTAGGGGGATAGGGTTCGGAGCATTAGAAAAAGGGGAGGGATAAATGGCTCAATTCAGTAACGATGAAATAATTAAATTTGCCAGCGAGCATGGTATATCATACCAGGAGGCTTGGCGGACTCTTATGGATAGTAAGGTTAAAACAGAACAAAGCAAGCCTGACACAGGATTTGCTACGAGATTCTGCATGAAGGAAAAGGTGATTCTGCCTAATAATGAGAGAGGCGAAATCATGAGTGTATATAAGGCAAAGTCATGGACAGAACCCAAATACTCGGTTATGACAGAACTGGGACATGTGAAAACATTCTCTGAGAATGACATGAAGGCGATTACATAAACAGGAGAACCTGAATGAAAAAAGTTTTGCTCACCGGGCCCAATACATCAAAAGCAATAACGGACTTGAGATTTGTAACTGCCCCTTTAGGTGTCCATTATGTAGCGACTTATCTTAACGCTCATGGGCACAAGGCAGAAATTTACGATTGCAACATTGCTCTGAACAATGGCAAGTCATTTGCAGATATAGTTAAAGGTGACGATTGGGACATGATTGGATTCAGTTGCCTTGAAGCTACTATTGAATATGATATTGCAAGAATACATGAAGTGAAAAGATTGAAACCTAATATATTACTCGTAGCAGGCGGGACTGGGGCTTCCTTAAATTATCAGACGTTGTTTGAAAAATCACCTCTTGACATAGTAATATTGGCAGAGGGAGAAGTCCCAATGCTTGAGATATGCAATGATGTCTATTTACAGGAAATAGACGGTATAGTGTTTAGAAAATATGCAAAAGTCCTTAATCAAGAAAAATGGGAAGACATACGGAAAGATTTGAACGTTGAGACAATGATAGCGGATAAATATTGGAAAAGAACTGCAAGTCTATACGAGACACCTGACTTAAACGAGGTCAACACGTTCAGGATATTTACGCAAAACTATTGTAATATGAATTGTGCCTTTTGCACACTGACTAATCAGAGAAAGTATTCATGCGGGAAAACATCGCCAGTGTTATCGCTTGCACCGCCCCACGTGATAAGTCTTATCAGGAAAATAGCAGGAGCATATCCAGATGTGAGGAGGATATTTATAGTAGATGACGATACATTCCTATTGCCCAAAAGAACCATTGAACTGTGCAACGAGATAATATCGGCAAAAGAAAGGGGTGACATTCCCGATTATCTGGGCTTCATTTGCTTGACGAATATAAACAGACTGAATGAAGAAAATCTGCCATTGATAGCAAAAGCGGGATTTAAAATTCTGTCAATAGGAGTTGAATCAACATCCCAAAGAGTGCTTGACTCATACAACAAAAAGCAGACAGTTGAGCAGATTTTTAGGACTACGGAATTGATACTGAAACACGGAATCAAGCCTTACTACACACTTATAATGTTCTCACCTTACGGCACGGTTGAAGACTTGATTACAGATTTGCACGGGTTTAGAAGGATTGCCAATATGGGGGCGGGACTTTCGCTTGAACAATATCTTATTCCTTTGCATGGAACGAGATTTTGGGAAAAGGGCATAAGACAAAGGATAAGAGAATGTAAGATTGAAGGAACTAATCTATCAATATACAAAGGATTTGCATGGTTGCCAGAAGACCCTCAAGCCATGGAAATATTTGAAGTGTTTGAAAAGATATATCCTAAATTTAGGAAGTGGAGAATTGACACAGATAAAGTTAGCCATCACGAGAAAAATTGGCAAGCACATACTATTTTGGATTGTCTTGAATTTGTATTGGCGGGCAAGTTCAACATAGCGGTTAAAAACCCGAGATTCTCATTTACAGACTTGTTAAATATCAATACGGCATTGTCAAATTATAAAGATATGGACATAGATGTAATAGGCAATCTCATTGAAAAAGAGGATTTGCACTAATGGGAATGATTGGAGAAGATTGGCATGATACATCCTATTGAAGAATACAAGATATTGTCATTCTATCAGGACGCAAAGAAACTTCTGAAAGGTGAGATGATTGCTCCAAGGTTCATTTCAGTGTGGCTTTCAGGACATTGTAATCTAAAGTGTTCAGGGTGCTGGTGGATGAAGGGGCACGAGTCGGACAAGACAATAATGGACTTGAACAAATTCAGGAATATGATAGATGAGGTTTCAATATTTGGGACTGAAAGTATGGAATTCAGCGGGGGAGGCGAATCCACGCTGCATCCCAATTTTATAGAGATGTGTTTATATGCCAAAGACAAGGGGATATCTGTGGGTGTTTTGACTAACGGGACAATTTTGAGCAAAGTATATTTAAATTCAAGAGAATGTCCTATTGACACATTCTCATACATCAGAATAAGCCTTGACGCTGCTACTCCTGAAACTTTCAAGTCAATCAAGAAATCAGACATGTTTGAAAAGATAACTACAAACATATCATTACTGATTAAAATGAGGGGTGCCAACAAAAGACCAAGAATTGGCACAAAGTTTTTATTGAATAATATTAACATTTCAGAAATAGAAAAAATGGTTATGCTTGCCGAAAAATTAGGAGTTGATTATGTCCAGTTCAAGGCAGAACATTCATCGGGGAATACTTTAGATAATAGCCAAGTAGAATATGCAGACGTTTCAATACAGACTATAAAAAATAAATATACAATACCAATATACGGACGAATCCAGAAGTCAAGATGTAATCTTAAATGTTTTATGTCTCCCATACACGCAGTTATAGACCATCTTGGTAACATATACACGTGTTGCTTTTT
>ERZ1292645.68-Hain-H14-02um-R2-68-length-47794-cov-28_pt1 | contig 47794 bp, 97 predicted proteins | sample MGYA00564401_ERZ1292645 | MGnify/ENA primary metagenome ERZ1292645 (study PRJEB36523, sample SAMEA6512644) | groundwater metagenome | collected 2019-01-09 | study: AquaDiva: Metagenomics assemblies of 32 groundwater samples | reverse complement strand
CTGTCCCCCCACGGCCCCGTCGTGGTCGTGTGCCCGCGCGGTCACGGGTACTGTGCGGGGTGCCGGGATGACGGGTGGAGTGATCCCTGTCTGAGGTGTGGGAGAGGACGCGATGACTGACGCGGCGCGGATCGGGGAGCGGCTAGCAAAATTGCAGCAGCAGCATTTTGGGCCTGAGGATTCCTGCGGAGGCGCCGATTCGTCTGGGCTTGGATGGTGTGACAAGCACTTTCTCCTCGACCACATCGCCGCCCAATCCGCCGCGCTCGCGGAGGCGGTGGAGCTGATCCAGAAAACACGGCACTGGTTAGCTGGGTGGACCGAGATCGGCAAGGAGATTGACGCCTTTCTCGCCACTCCCGCCGCCGAGCGTGGCCGGGCGCTGCTGGAGGTCGCGGAGGCGCTCGCGGACTATCTTGCCCCGCACGACTCAAGTTCACACCCCGGAGGCGGGGGCGATCCAGACGCAGCGGTCCGGTTGGCTCGTCTTCGAGCCGCCTGCGACCGCCTCGGGAGGTGAGGGGATGGCAAAGAAACGGCACTGGTCCGAGACAGCACTTCGCGGTTCGTGTCTTGAGGCCCAAACGTGGGCACGGGGCTATTCGTCTCTCTCGGCGGCGTGGCGAGCTTGTCGTAGACCCGATTGGCTGCGCTGGTTGCTTCGTCGCAGGGGCCTGAATGCCGGTCCGTTTGTATGGACGAACCACCGAGACCCGCAATCGTCATGTCTCGGGTGTCAGGCTGAGACCAAAGCGATTAAGCGGCGATGGCCGAGAGTCCCCCGATGACCCCCACGGCGGCGGACCAGGAGAAGGCGCGGGAGATCGTCCAGGGTTGGCCAGTTACACATGTGCACGTAGTCGAGGACATCGTAGCGCACGCCATCGCCACCGGCCGGGCGGCGGGGCTGGAGGAGGCGGTCAGAGAAATCGAAGTCGCCGACAAACTGATTGAAGAGCGCAACCGTGTGCTCGACGCGTTCTCGTGTCCTGTCCACGGCCGGTGTGTGCCGCACGCGCTGGAGGCTATCGACACCCTCCGTACCCAGCTCGCGGCGGTACGGGAGTACATGCGCCACCTTCCGGATTGCGAGGCGCACAACAGTGGTCGTCTGCCTCATGCGACGTGTTCGTGTGGTTTCAACCTCGCCCTCACCCCCGCCGACGTGGGGACACGATATTCCATCTCATGGCAACATGCGCCGCACGACGGATGCCGCGGTGATGGGCCGCCGTTTGGCGCGGCCCAGGAGGGCGGGTAATGATCGACTGGACACTCGTTCTTGTGCTCGTAGGTGGATCGGCGCTCGTTATTTGCTGGTGCGTGCTCTGGTACCGCGTGGACAAGTTGTGGGAGGAGAGACGGAAATGGTGACCCCGCCCGAGACGCTGCGGTGGGGGATCACCTCCGTGTCGGACCGCAACGTCATTATGTGGCGGGATTGTCAGCCGTGGCTCTTTCGTACTCGCCGGGAAGCCCGAGAGGCACGCGATCAGGAGTATGGGTACATTCGCCATCGCCCCGACCTGCGTGCAGCGCCGCATCGCTGGCGACTGCCTGATGTTGTCAGGGTCAAGGTCTCCATCAGGAGGGTGTCATGACGCCCGAGACGCTGGCCGAGCGGCTGCAAAAAGCAGCCTATGCCCGTCTGTCCGGCGAAGAATACTACTCTGTACTGGCTGGCGAGGCCCTCGCCTGGGTCGAGGAGCGGCTGCCGAGCGTGGAGGAGTTAGCAGCCCGCATGACCTCGTATTTCGGCGGGACCATTGCGGCAAAACTCCCCGGAGCCGCCAATCTGCGCGCTCTCCTGCGGGAGAGGCTGAGCCAATGAGCGATCGCCACATCTGGGCTATGGCCGCCTTCTTGTTCTGGCTGATGGTGTGGGGGGTGTTTGACCGGCTGCGGGGGCATTCGGTCCAGTGGGGAGTCAATATGTTCTCAGCCGCTATTGGGGCTATCGTGTTCCTGTGGTGACAACGGAGGTTCGTACTGCCATCACCGCTCTTCAAGTCCAGATGGAGGCTGTCCGTCAGGCGCTCGGGGCATACTACCTCACGGAGTCTCCGTTCCCCATCAGGTGTCCACGCACCCGCTTCTGTCCAGCCTGCGAGGCGTGGAGACTCGTCACCCATGGCTAACTTACGAGACCCCCACTTTTGGCGGAACCTCACCAAGGACGAGCGACGGGAGTTTATGCAGTATCAGACTGCCCCATGTGGGGGAGGTCGTTCGGCCTATCTCCCTGACGACTGCTCTGAGTGCCCTGTATGTAGCCAGCCTGTCCTTGGGAGCGGGTTGTGCCAAGGGTGTGACAAACGGTTTGAGCGGCTCATAGCAAAGGGTGAAGGTCGTGCCTAGGCTCAAGACTAAGCCCACCTCCGTCAACGCGGACGCCCTTGAAGCCTTCCGCCAGCGTGGTGTGCAGTCCACCCTGCTGGACGCTCGGCTGGAGTTCATGGAGGTAGAGGGCACTCGCCGCTACGTGGAGGGGCTGGTCGGACAGGAGCGATGCTACCCAGACATGCTCCCCACTCAGAAGTCAGGCCGGTGGAGTACGACTGACCCCCCCTTGGTCAACTTCCCGATCGCCTGTATTGCCCCAGACTGCCCCAAGCCCAAGCCGCACCCGACCACCGACCGTGAGTGCTCGGGGTGGAGCGCCCGGGACATCATCACCTTGGACAAGGGGGAGTGGGGTCTCAAGTGGGACTTGGATGGCGTAGAGGCCCGGCTCTTCTCAGCCTACGCAGGTGATGACGAGGACATCCAGGCCTTCCGCGAGGGGCTGGACCTGCACACGATTACCTGTTGCCGAGTGTATGAACTTCCCCTCCCACCGGATCTCCGCAATCCCCACACGTCCCCCTCGTGTGCGGCGTGGCGGGCTCAGGTTGGGTGGGAGGGGAAAGAGGACAAGCGGCGTGTCACGTCCAAGAATCTCCGGTATGGGGTCCTGCAATACGGGATCAACGAGAAGGCGGCCTCAGAGATCCGGGACATTGAGAAGTTGGGTCTGACCCGGACCCAACTCTTTGAGCGGGCCAAGCGTCTCCTGGACTCCAAGCCCAAGTACACGGCCTTCAAACGGCTCACGTGGGGTCAGGTGATCGAACAGCGGGAGACACGGACCTTCCTTGGGCGGAAGCGGCGGTTCTATCCCAGTCGTCAGGAGGTGGATACGTGGCGACGACGTGGCATTCCAGGGGACGAAGCCAAGTCTGGGCTGAACCATCGCATCCAGGGGGCCGTGGCGGACATTATGAATCTGACCCTGATTGGGATACTGGTGGACCTGTACCCTGAGGGCACGCTCCACCTGAATGCCCACGATGGGGCCTTCGTGGGGTTCCCAGTCTCTCTGCGCCCCGAGGATGTGATCCCTGCCGTGACGCCCATCATCGCCAGGGTGTGGGATGTGGAGGATCACAAAGTGCCGATTACGGCGTCAGGGGTGCTGCTGCGGGGCGGGCAGAGTGAGCGAGTGGTGTTTAATGTGTAACAAGGAGGAGGCGCATGACCCCAGAGTCGGTCTGTGACTTCGCGGCTCGATGTACGTATAAGCCGGGATGGGTGTTCATCGTGGAGCAGTATGATGACGGAGCCGCAGTGGCAATTACAGCGCGAGGCCCTGCGCTTGACGCGATAACGAACGAGACGGCTACTACGTCTGGGCAGCGTGCATGGAGCGCACTGGCTTTACCATCCTACACTCCTGCCATGCTGGCTCGGGAAGTCTTAGGGTTGATAGGTGACATAGAACAGCATGAGGTGTCGGAGTGGTTCCGGGTGGACGGCCTGCACGTGATTGAACCGCACCCAGAGGCTCGGGAGTGGTGCGCGTGTGGCGTAGGGCACGGCTAGGCGGAGTCTCGCTAGCCCGCGATGATTGCAGCCAGTCCCACGGCAGCCGCGATCAGGGCCAAGGCGACGGCGGGTTTGCCAAGCGGGTGGTCGTGGTACCAGTGCCTTATTGGCACTCCCATAGGATCGTGTCAGGCTGGCCGGTCTTGATGGCCCGTCTCTCCGTGTAGGTGAGGCCCTGCCGCTCGCACTCTTCCTTGGCAGAGGGGAACAGGGAGAGAATTTTCCCCAGCACTTCCCCCGCTTGGTCCGTGTTGCACCCAGCCAGTAGACTGACCCCGACGATGATGCCTGCAAGGGTCCTCATGGCGTCACACACCCCTTGGCGGCGTCCTCGGGGGCCTTCCCGTTCAGGACCTCCAGCGTGGTGCAGTTCGACTCTTGGGCTCGGAGCAGAGACCGGAACCAATCCTTGAACGCCGGGGACAGGGTGTCAGGGTTCACGGCTGGCCGGTCAGGCTGGGGCCGAGCCACCGAGAGTCTGATACCAACCGGGCTAGCGACCGCGCCGCAGCCAGTCGTCCACGTCGCGGCTGCTGCGATCAGGCACATGCTCCCGAGCTTCCTCCACCTTGTGCTGGACTTCAAGTGTCGCCTCCTGATGCTTGATGGTGTCGATCCGTTGCTGGTCCTTGCGACCCTTGATCCAGCCCTTGAACATGTTGCCAGCGGCGGAGTTGAGCCAGTTGGAGATACCCTTGATCACCCCGCCGACAATCGACAGGATGCTGGCAACCGGGATCACAGGAGCCCCAGCAGCGTGGCCACGAACAGGAGTACCTTCTGGACGGGCTCAGGGGCCAGTCCGAACGCCCCAGCCACGGCCACGAGCCCCGCACCGAGGGCGGTCAGAACCTTGGGGTGGGCTTTGATCCATGCCTTCATGGGATACCTCCCTGCTTAGTCTACCACTTGCGGGCGAACCGCCGCACGGCCCAGTACCGCCACCACGCCATAGGGGAGAATCGCCCGAACAGGGACCGAGACTGGATGACCTGTCGGAATCGGAGGTGGGCTTCCTCCCATAGGATCGGGGTTCCGTCCAAGTCGGCGTGGGTGCTGCACAGGATGTCATGGTACAGGCAGGCGTCCTTGTAGAACTCGGTCGCCCACGTACAGCCGTCCGAGTTGAGTTGGGCGGCTCGTGCCCGCACGAGCGACCAGACCTTGCTGTCTGGGTTCACCCACCAACGGTAACCGTCCGGTGTCAAAGCGGCACTCATGCACCGATTGTACGGCGTGAGCCTCTAAAAGGACAAGATGAGTACGCCTACCCCACTTACAATCGCCGTGCATCCCAGCCTGTTGGGGTCCCCCCACATCCAAGCCTTGCACGACGTGGGACACACCATCGTTCCCTTGGTGGTGGACGCGGACCTGTTGATAGGTCCCACCTGCTATAGAATAGTGCCAGCGCTGGTCGAGTACGTAACCGGGGCCGTCAAGGAGGCCCAGCGGGCGGCTCGGGCAGCCAAGAAGGAGGCGAGTCATGCGACTCCCAAGCCTGCTCCTCGCCCTCGCACTCAGCGGGTGCGCCCTGCTGCCGTTCAAGTCGCCCAGCTACCCCCTGCCATTCTCGAACCCCCAGGCGTTCATGGAGGCAGCGGAGGGCGGGGGGCCAGCGATGTGCGGGCAGACGGCGATCTTCTTCAGTCAGGCGGGCAAGGAGGGCAAAGCCTACCGCCTGTGGATCACGGAGACCCGCTTCGTGCTCGCTGAGTACGCACCTGAGACCTCGTGGCCTATGGTGGTGTGGTATGGCACGGTGGACAGGGCCACCTTCACGGTGAGCAAGGCGGGGCCGTTCGTGGAGGCTACAGCAGGATCCCCTTGCGATTGGCTAGTGATCGAATGATGCACCTCCTAGAGGGCCTCCTAGAGGCTATCCTAGTCGGAGCGGGGGGCACGCTCCTCCTCTACGTGGTCTTGTGGGCGATTATATTTTTGGTACAGGGAAACTGAGTGCAACTCACCAGCCGCGTCATCACCCGGTCCATGCTGACGCAACGCCCTGAAGGCCAGGCCTTCCCGGTCATGTTCGTGGGGGACATCCAGTATGCAGGCGTCGGGGACCTCAAGGTGCTCAAGGAGAACCTGAAGCGGGGGTTGGATATCGGGGCGTGGTTCCTTGGCATGGGGGACTACGTGGACACCTTCTCCCCGAGTAACCGGGCTCGGCTGGCTTCCGCCAATCTGTACGACACCGCGCTGGACACCATTGACGCGAAGAACCTTGACCTCGTACTGGCCTTGTATGAGGAAGCCCTGAAGCCCACCAAGGGTCGCTGGCTCGGGCTTGTGGCCGGCCACCACTGGCACCAGTTCAAGCATGGGGACACCACGGATATGCGACTGGCCGCCATGCTGGACACTGAGTTCTTCGGGGATAGCGCCATCATTCGGCTGGTCTTTGAGATGAAGAAGCCCACACGCCCCACAGCTCGCTTGGCAAAGGACGCAGGCGGGGCGCGTATCCCAGCGACGATCTGGGTCCATCACGGGGTCGGCAATGGACAGACGAATTACTACCCCCTCGCCCGCTTGGAGAAGGTGGCCGCCACATGGGAAGAAATTGACGTATTCGCCATGGGCCATACCTGCAAGGAAGCCGTGGGGGCCGGGAACAAGCTTCGCCCTCGGTGGAATCGCACCGAGCCGGATCTGACCCACCGGAAGGTCGTGTTGATAGGAGCTGGTGGGTACTCCAAAACCTATGTGGAGAACGCCATGCAAGGCCAGGTCCGTGCTGGGGGATACGCTGAGAAGGGGATGATGGCCCCGGCAATCATGGGGTCCCCCGTGGCGTGGTTCTGGCCCAAGCGGACCGGAGAGCGGTTGTCGTTGGACATCACAGGGGAGACATGATGCGAGTCTACGTGGCTGGTCCATACACAAAGGGGGATGTCGTTCTCAACACCCGGGCGGCTATCGAGGCCGGACAAACCCTGCTCCTTGCGGGTCACGCACCATTCGTCCCCCATCTCACCCATTTCTGGCACTTGATGTTTCCGGGTCCCTACGAACAGTGGCTTGAGTTAGACCTAGCGTGGCTTGAGGTGTGCGAAGCGCTGATTCGTCTCCCCGGGGAGTCGTCGGGGGCTGACGGGGAAGTGCGACGAGCGATAGAGTTGAAGATTCCTGTGTACTACTCAGTAGGGGACTTCCTCCACCGTCCGAGCCGTCATGGCATCGAGACATGACGATCTGTTTGGCTTCATGGCACTAGACGATCCGATTGAGTGCGCTCTTGCGGACTTGGCGACGAGGTGTACTGCGGCATGGCACGGGAAGCCAAGTGAGTGTGCTCAGTGCCCATTGGCTGAGGTTGCAGCGATGACAGCCGCCGTCTTGGAGTTCTATAGACTGAGCAAGGAGCAACGATGAGCAAGGTCCGCACATTCGTCACTGGGGCCACCCGCGACATGGACGACGGGAAGGTGGATTATGAGGGCTTCCTATCTCCGCTAGTTGTGGAACGGTTTGCGGCCTACATGCACACGCATCGTCACCAGTCTGACGGGACCTTCCGGGCCAGCGACAACTGGCAGAAGGGGATTCCCCGGGAGGAGTACATCAAGTCCGCGTGGCGGCATCTGATGGACTGGTGGAAGGAGCATCGAGGCCATTCGAGTCGGGATGGGCTAGAGGATGCTCTGTGTGGCCTCCTGTTCAACGTACAGGGGTATCTGCATGAGACGTTGAGGACTGACGCGGACCACCAAGCCCACCTTGAGGCCCATCAACGCTGGGATGTGCCTATTCCTTTTCTGGAAAAGGTGGCCTTGAAACGCGGAATGCGGAAGAGGGCCAAGTGATGGGCGTCCTGAATACCGTCCACGAGATCACATGGTTCCTGCCCAAGCCCCTGTACGATGCCTTGAAGGGGCTGCAAGAAGGCGTGACCCTCCCGAGCGGCAATCCCAGGTGGGGCAGCGTAGAGGCGCTGGGGTGTCATCTACTGGCCATCGCGGCTCGGGAAGCCTACAAGGAGATCCGGGCCAAGCAGCGGACGGAGCGAATGGTGTTGCTGCCTGAGGAGTTGCCCAAGTGAGTATTCAATGCTCAGAAGGATGGCGCTGGTGGGGACTGTGACCACCTGCACACGAGCGACATTTCTCCCGTGTCCGCATCTCTCCTCGATTCTTGCTCGGCGACGAGAGGGATGGTACTGGCGGTGTGAGCTGTGTGACCAGTTTCTTGGTTGGGTGACGGTGGTATGAAACTCGGTCGTCAGTACCTTGGCAAGGTTGTAGAGGTCGTCTGGCGAGACCCCAAGTGGGACCGGGTGCAGTCGCATGACTCCAAGGAGCGGAGCGACGTGCCTAAGGGAGTGGCCGCGCTGGCTCGCTGGCGTGAGTATGGGGTGATTGACGACATCACGGATGGGGTCGCTCGGGTGATTCACTCCATGGGTGAGGGGGCCAGCCGGGACCCGGCCCAGTCCGAGGCTGATGAGTTCGTGTGTACGTGGGTCCCTGAGGACCTGATTGAGAGTATCAGAGTGTTTGAGCCGCAGGGCAAGGACACTCAGCCTTCTTAGGGCTCACTCCGCCGCTGGGGCCATTGTCCCTGTCCGCAGCAACTGAATCAGCGCCGACAGCCCCTGCACCGTCGTAGGACTCAACTCGCTGGGCCGCCGTCCGGGGGCTCCCACATACTTGGTCAGGATGGGCTTGCTGCCCTCAGGGATGGAGAGGTAACTCCGAGCCCCGATTCCCTGCTCTGTCGGTCGGATCGTAGACCGGATGAAGCCTAGTATGCCCTGCCCCGGAATGTCCATCTGGCCTACCGCAGGGACCATCTCGCCGGTCACGGGGTCCTTCCGCATGGCCCCTCGGAGCACCTTGTCGGCGAGGTCGTTGAAGGCGGCTGGATCACGGCTTTCCCCAAGGCTCCGCTCAATGCTGCCCCGCTTGGTCTTGAGGTTGGATTGGACCCGCTGGGGGATCAGTTCCTCCTCCCCGCTGATGGTGCCAGCCCGCTTGCCTCCTAGGACGGTCTGGTAGCCCTTGGTGGCTCCGTACTTGGCCCGCATCGCCCTGAACGCTGCCACGGCCTCTGGAGGCACGCCCAGCCGCTCCAACTCGCTGTAGAACTGGTCCCAGCCCTCAATGGAGGACTTGACGGCTGGCTGGTTGGTGGCCGTGGGGGTACGAGCAGCAGGCCCCCTTGACTGTAGGGCTTCCAATGCCTCATCGAAGGTCAGCGGCTCCTTGGAGACAGCGGGGAGGTTGAACTTCTTGCCCGCTGAGGCGCTGGGCAGGGAGCCACCAATCACCCGAGAGGGGTCCAGCCCCAGTCCCTCGAACGTCTCACCAGCCCGCATCCCGAGCGAGCGACGGATGCCTGCCACGTCAAGCGGGGCCTCTCCGCCCCCTACAGCCTCCGGGGGCAGGTGAGGCTTCACCGCCCCCTTGCCCTCCTCGTACATGGTGTTGAGCCCCCGCTGGGCCTTGTTACTGGTCAGCCAGTCCAGCAAGGAGCCCCCGGTGGTCCGCTTGGCCATGCCGGGGATGCCCTGCCGTCCGCCCGCCGCAGCGATGTCACGGACCATCTCAGCCCCCGGGGCGATCGTAGCGGCCTTGGCCCCGAGTCCGAGGCTGGCTAGCCCGGCTCCTCCTGCGCCTCCCACAGTGGCCCCGAAGGCTGCCTCACCGGGATTCCCTCGCACAGCCCCGGGCAGTCCCCCAGCGACGGCATTCCCAGCCGTCATCCCGAGGACTGACCCCAGGCGAGGCATACTCTTGAAGAGGAGGTTTCGAATCAGAGTACTGACTCCACCCCCAACGGGGAGCGAGGCCACGTTCGCTACCTCCCCAGCAGTCTCAGCCATGGTGGGTTGGGAACGAGGGGTGTACACAGGAGGCACCCCACCAGTCCCTGATGCTCCGAGTGCCCCCCGTCCCTTGAGGGACTTCTCCCCGGCGTACTCATCCCGCCTGACCACCTGAGCATCCCGCCCCCACAACTGGCGGGGGATAGCCGTGATCTCGTCAGAGCGGAGTGGGCGAGGGGATGCCCACGTTACCTCTTCCCCTGTGGCAGGATGCTGAAACGTGACGGTCCACTCACTCATGGCTTCTTGATGCCTCCGGGGATAGGTCGTCCAACCCCGTCCCTGACCTTGAGCCCAGCAAGGGCCTTCTCAAGACGCGGGATCTTGAGGGGGTCCATCCCATAGAACCCCATCCCCCCATTCGTCAGGTCAAGCAGGACTTGAAGGGCGGATAGGGCAGCCACCTTGGAGTTCGGCCCCTCAAGCCCCGTCGCCTCCGTGGTCATCTGCCGCTCGGAGAAGGCGATATTCCCTGTGTCCCCGAAAGACCGCACCATCTGGGGGATCGCAGCGAGCAGGGCCTTGAGTTCAGCGATGTCCGGGTCGCCTGCCAGCCCCTTGGCCCGCCACGCCAACTCAGCCTTGGTCCGCTGTCCGATGTCAGAGGCCGTACTCCCTGTGAGCGGGAAGAACAGGTCATTTCTTCGCTCGACGATGTCCGTGGCCTTGGAGAGGAGGCCCCAGACGGTCATCACCCCACGCCCGGGATTGCTGGCATTAGGGATGTGACGGTAGGTCTTCTCTACCTCACCCCGAGGTTCAGCGGGCGAGGGGGTCATGTACTTGGCCGGGTGGACATACTGAGATGCCTTGTCTCCGATGGGCTGTGTCTGCTCCTGGGCAAAGCGAGCCCTCTCCCCTTCGCCCGCCTTGATGCCCGCAAGCCCGCCCGCCGTGGTGGTGTACTTGCCGATGGCTCCTTGCAGGATGGCCAGTTTCTCGCTCTCCTCGCGGGTGAGAGCGGGCCCCTGCCCGGACTCAGCCAGTTGCCCCTTCCGCTCCAGCGCCGCCGTCTCTGCCATGCCCTCGCCAAGGATGTTGTAGTTCTCCCACCACGGCTTGGCAGGCTTGGGGGTGCCCTGCTTGACGCGGGTGGTGCCTACATAGACATCCTCCGTGGGAGCGATCCCCTTGACGCCCTCGGGCTTCTCGGGGGTGTACTCCCGAAGGACCGCTTCCTCTCGCTTCCCGGGGCTCAGGTGAGGAAGGACCTCTTCCAACGGAGGACGCCGAGGCGTCATTGGTACGGAGATCGGTTCAGCCCCCCCAGCGCCTTGCATAACTCCGACAGCAGGGAGAGACGACTTGGGCTTGTTGAGGACCCCCATCAACCCCTGAAGCCGAGTGGACTCCGCCTCCTGCTTGCGCTGCTCAGTCTCCTGATTGGCCCGAGCCTGCTCACGGATGTTCAGGAGGATGTTCTCCCGGCTTCGAGCCCCTGCGGCTTCGTCAGACTCCTGCTGACCCCGCCGCTGCAACTCCTGCTGAATCAGCGGCACCGGCCCGAACAGGAGACGCCGGGACCAGCTCTCGAAGGGGGATTCAGTGGGCATGGCTAGACACCCGGGAAGGAGGCCCCGGCAGCCTCCTCTTGCTCCCGCCGCTTCCGTGCCGCCTCATCGTCAGAGGGTGCGATGGCCCCAAGGTTGATGGGGGACATGGAGAACGGCTGCTGCGGCTGACGCGACAGTGGAGCCACCTGAAGGGGGGGTGACGCGACCGCCGGGGACCCGGGCCGCTCCACGTTGGAGTAGGGGAGCATCTGTGCTCGGAGATTACTCTGCGACTGCTCGTGTGCGCGAGCCGCCTCACCCGATTTCCCCATCCGGTACTCGTTCATGCGATTCTTGACGAACTCTTCCGTCTGGCCAGAGGGGTTGGTCCCAAATCGAGTGTACGCGGTGAGCCGGGCCTCGTCCTCGACACGCTTCTCCTCGTAGGGATCCCAGAGCGTTTGCGGGCCAGCCTGCTGCTTGGCGGTGTACTCGTTACTCAACTGAGTGAAGGTGGCGTTCCGAGCCTGCGACTGCTCAATGGCCATCTTGTCGGCTTGGGTCTGCTCGGGAGTCCGCACCGGCTGGGCGGCTTGGCCGTAGACATCGGCTTGCATCTGGAGGTCACGCCGCTGCTGGTTCCGGGACGGGGGGGATGGAGCAAAGGCCGCGTTCATCCCCTGAGTCACAAAGGAACTCGCTAAGGCTCCGAGGAGGCCAGTAGCGAGTGTCTCAAAGAGCCTGTCATACCAGGCCATGGATTACTCCTTCTTCTCCCCCTGTGGGGTGCGCTCCTCGAATACCTCGTCGTGGAATTCCAGGTCCGCGATCACGGTCTCACCCCCGGTGATCTCCAGCGTCAGTCTCGCTTTCCTGGCTCGGTATGCGGACGCGAGGAACACGAGAGACGAGGACGTAAGGGCGGTATCCGTCGTGACCGTCGCCAGCAGGGCTGACCGATCCGAGAAGGCTTGCAGCGTCTTGACGGCCACGCTAGCTCCCCTTCCGCCCGGTCACCGGCAGATAGTGGAGGTAGATCGGTGGGTGGACCTCCATAGCCAAGCTCGTGGTGCGCAGCCTCACTTGCAGGAACCGCCCCACCGCGTTCCCAAACCCCACGAACCCCTTCTCCGCGTCCGGGGTGTCGGCATCCAGCGGGCTTCCCTCGGCGGTGGAGAACGAGCCCCCGGTCTCCGAGGGCGTATCCGCTACCCTATATTCTACGACGACGGAGGCCGTGCCGTCCACCAGGGCGGTCATACCCAGCCAGCGGACCACAGCCGGGATGTCTTGGGGCTGCTTGCGGGGGCCAGCCACCCATGGCAGCAGGAGCCTGGACGTGATAGCCGTCCCGTCGAAGTCGGTTCCCGCATCCACCCGCCGAATGTACCCGTCGTACTGGACACAATGGATTTCCCGGGTGCTCCCGCTGAGGGAGTGGTGGTACTGGCGAACGGCATACAGCAACTCCGAGGTCCACGCATTCCGTACCCAGTCGTATACCAGTTGTAGGGTGTTGGTGGATTGGCTCACCTCACGGAAACTGAATCGGATCGTATGCGTCTCGTCATGACGGATGGCGGTGTGAAGCTGACCATTGGACACGTCCAGTCCCGGGCCGATCCCGCCATGGTTCGTCGTCATCAGCATGGGGGCGATCCGCTGAGAGAGGTCATCCCGCCCAGTCAGCCGCAGCGTCTTGATGGCGTTCCCGTAGACATACAGGAGCGCGTTGGGGCCCTCTACCACGGAGTTGTGGCCGTCGATCCCTGTCTCAGCGGTGATGACATCCACGGAGACGCTGCCCGGGGCTCCAGAGAGGGAGTGAATGGACCGGGGCTTCCCAATCACGACCACACTGGAATAGACGTGCATGGCGGTGATCCGGTCGGCCAACTCCAAACTGTATCCGCCCGCCGTGATCCGGGTGAAGTTCGCCGTGGGGAAGTCGTCTACTTGGGTCACACTGGAATAGTTCACCCGCAGCCGGTCGGCGGACTGGTCGCCCACCAGCAGGAAGTTATTGTAGATCACGACAATGTTGCCCACTGGGACCGGGTTGGTCCCATATTGGAACAGCACATCATCCACGGTCACGTCTGCGTCTCCGCTCGTGATCAGGAGGATCTCCACACTGGCGATACTCGCCCAGTTGGGGGCTCCGGCACTGGTGGCAGCAGCACGGGTGACAGAGACCGCATTCCAGCCGGCTGCAAACGTGGTGGCCGACAGGTTGCGGTAGTTGCCTCCTGAGGTCAGGAAGCGGAAGTCGATACTGGTGATGTTCGCCGCCCCGCTGGTGACGAAGACTTGGGCTCGCAGCGTGTCCCCACTGGCCGCCGCGTCGAAGTCCGGGTCGCCTGACTGAGGGCCGGTGAGGAAGTTCTGGGCAGTCGTGTACGTCAGGGTGAGCGTGGTTGTGCCAGCCCCCACACGAGTGATCTGCCGGGCCTGCGTGCCCTCTCGTACGTTGGTCGTATCATTGGTGCCGCCCGTCCATGTGCCGGCCGGGGTTGGGGTATTGGCCATGTTGCTCGCCAGCTTGGCCCCCACGGGAATCATGGTGGTCCCATCGTAGCCTTGGATGGCGTCCGTCCCGTTGGCGAGGAACATCCGGCCCCGGTGTGGAGCATGGGTGATGTACGTGGGGGAGGCTGTCAGCCCGGTCCTGAGTTGGGTATAGGTGTCCGAGGCCAGCCGATACCACGTTCCCCCGGAGGTATACACCAGATGTTCCAGGCTGCCCCCCACCAGCGTGAAGTCCACCGCATAGATGATAGTCTCGGAGTTGGGAGCGGCGGTGGTGGAGTCCTTGGTGAGCCCGTTGATCGTGGCGGGATTCCGCCGCGTCAGGACCATGTTGTCTGCTTCGGGGTAGCAGCCCTTCTCCGTGGTGGTCACGTCTCCGTAGGCATCCAGCCCCTTGGAGAGATCGTCGATCACCATGACCTCTGCGCCGCTGAGGAGGCTCATCAGGCTTTCACGGCTGGATAGACGCCACGAATGTGCGTCCTGAAGTACCCCTTGTCCCCCGCAGCCAAGGCCACCTCAGCATGGCGGGCTTCGTCAGGGGGCACGAGGTGGTAGGTGTACACCTCGCCCCCGTCGAAGCGAATCGTCAGGGCTTGGGCCTGCTCATCATAGCCCACGAACTGGAGGCTCATAGCCTGTCCGGGTCGTACCCGATGGTGTCCTCAGCATCTTGGGACTGCTGAGGGGCTGTGAGATTGGGCTGCACGAACTTCTCCCACTCAGCGAACTTCTCTCGGAGCATGGCTTCGGCCACGGGGAAGTTGACCTTCCGGTGCATCAGGACGGCGGTGAGGGCTGCCATCCAGCGGTGGTGGACCACGGGGATCTGGGGCACGGCGGACAGGATGAACCCGGTCCCCGCTGCATAGGTGCCTGGTGTGGGCCCGACCAGGGTCAACTGGGTGGTGGAGTCCAAGGAGGCCACCCGAGGGTAGCTCGTCTGGAGGCTTGGTGTGGGGACTGTGGCACTGCCGCTGGTGCCGAGAATCAACTCCATGTCCCCAAGCTGGAGGGCCGCATCAGAGAAGACGGTACTTACACCAGTCACCGTCAAGGTGCTCACGGACACGGTGCCAGTCACCGTGCGATACAGGGGCGGGCGCTGGGCGGCGTACACCAACTCCACCCCGAGGGCCGCACGGGCAGCAGGACTGATCCTGAGCGTCCGGTCCCCCTGCACGTCGAAGAGGTAGTGTCCTGCAGACTGGGTGCCGCCTGTCCCCCCTGCGAGGTCACGGTCTTGGAACTCGGGGGCTCCCACGTCTCGATGGACAAATCGCACCCCTTGGTTGGTGGTGTCCGTGGTAGAGATCAGCGGACTGAGCCGGATTACCTCCACGAAGTCCGGGGGCAGCGTGTAAAGCCGGGTGTCCGCTACGAGGGCCAGCGAACTCGGCGCATAGGTCTGCCGGAGGATGGTCGTGCTGGAATCGCTGGACAGCATCCTGCGGGCGAAGTAGTGCTTGCGGGAGAGGCGCAGCGTGGGCTGGATCAGTTCGTACACCTCGTTCACCAGATCCACCTTCTCCTCGGTGGTCCAGAGTGACGAGACCGTCCCGCTGGCCCGGATGGTGTCAGCGAGAAAGTCGGCCTTGCGGATGATCTGGTCGAGGTTCATCGCACCAACTCATTCACGTACACCAGCAGAATCTTGCCCACGTCCTTGTGGATACCCTTGGGGCACGTCGCCGTCATCAGGGACTCCGTGAGAATCACCCCGTCCGCCCCCACCACCTGTACATCCTCAGCGAGGTTGCCGAGCACCAACGACTCCGGCAGCGTAGCCCGCCACGTCACGACGTACTCCCCCTTGCCGGGGTTGGCGGCGTCTTGGTCATTGAGGTGGGGATACCCAGGGTCCACTGGCCAGCAGACCAAGGGGGCTCCCCCGTGTCGTAAGACCACATGGTCGTCACTGGACTGTGCGAGTCCGAGACTGGCACGTCGCCGCCCCCCAGGATCGAGCATGGCTCAGGCTCCATTGGATGGGGGTGCCGGTGTGGGTGATTCGGGCGGACCCACCAATGTCTCCTCTGACCCAGACTCGCTCACAGGCGGCGGCACGGCCTTGGGCAGTCCAGACGCCAAAGCGTTCTGCAACTGTCGGACCTGAGCCTGGAGCGCCCAGTTCTCCAACACCAAGCCACCGATCCCTTGTTGAATCGTCATCAGGTCCATGGGCGTCCTCCTTAGGCAACAGGGCCAATCCAGCGTTCAAGGGTGAGGACGGCCTTGTGGGCTGTCCCCACCACGTCTCCATCGTCTGCATCGGGAATCCGGACAACATACACCACCCACGCCTTGAACAAGACCTCGTGAACGACAAACGCCACCCCAAGGGCCAAGAGTCCCCAGTCCCCAGCGAACCGCCCCCCAGCCCAGCATAGCAAGCCAAGAAGCCCCTCCCATGCTGTCAAGAGGATGCGGGGGCGGGCGGTGCCCGGAAGAAGGACAAACGCCTTCCAGAGGTTCTCCCATGTCACGGGAGCACCGGCCATGTCGGGGTGAAGGTGTGGAGGGCCTCAGGGGTCCCACAGGCATCGACAGCCACCTGCGTGGTCACGGGAATGTCCCGGAGTTGCTGGCGGTACGTCTTGAGTTGCGCTTCCTGTGTAAGGTCCCCTTGCTCCCGCGCCTTGAGCATGTCGCCATCGCTAGCCGTCAGCCGCTTATTCCGCTCAAGGCGGACCTCAGCCATGCGCTGGGCTCGGGCCAGGGGCATGTCCACTCGGGGGAGCCCAGTCCCTGCTCGACGGTAACAGTCCCGGAAGCGGCGTTCAGTCGTTGATCCGTCGTCCCAGCGGATGCATTGTCGGCTGTCGATCCCTGTGTCGTCGCTGCCCCACTCGACACGGATATTCGTCGCCCCCGCTGAGAAGAACTGCTGGTTGTGGACCACGGCAGCAGCCCACGCTTGGTCAAGCGTCATGAGGTCTTGGGGGGAGGTACGGACATCCCCGGCCCATACCAGCGGGTAAGCCTGTCCGTATCGCAGGAACGATACGACACACCCGGGGCTGACAGACACCACCTCTACTTGGCCACTAGGGAGCGTCCCGATGATCCGCTCAAGGCGCATCACTGGTCTCCGAAGGCGGCAGAATACCACTCGTTGAGGTCGGCCGCCGTGGCGGGCACCAGCATGTCCCGGCCATTGTGGTCGTACACTGACGCGATGTTCCGTACGAACTGGGCAATGTCCTGGTTGTCGTACTGCGGGGAGCCCACGATGGTCATCAGAGCTCCGCTGGACATCGCCGTCGTCAGATTCACGGAGTGGTCGCCGGTCCCGCTATCCGTCACGCTGCTGACGTTGTAGGAGGCAGCCACTGTTCCAGCGTCGTTGTGCTGGTTCCACGTCTTCGCCACGCCGGGATGGTACTGAGTGGTCCCAGGAGAGGTGTACACCGTTGTGGAGGCTGCCGTCTCCATCTCGGCCTGGGAGGCAGCAGAGGGCCCGCCAGCAGCCGTCATCGTCGTGTCGGTGATCGTCAACCCGGTGCCAGCGGTCAGCCATGTCACCACCCCAGCCGAGTCGTCCCAGAACATGATCCGGTCAGCTGCCGGGTCAGCCAGTGAGACCCCGGTCCCCCCGTCTGCCAGCGCCACGTCAGTCCCACCAATCGTGTACACATTGGTGCCCACATCGAAGGTGGGGTTTGCCGCTGCCCCGGTTCCGTTCGTGACGGTGATGCGATCCGCTGTGCCTGTCAGGGTGCGGACGGCAAACGCCCCGGCCCCTGTACGAGACAGCATCCCAGCGGTGGCGGCCAGCGAGGCGAGGGCGTCAAGGTCCGCGTCCCACACCTCTACATCAGTCCCAATCACCGCCCCAATGGCTGTCCGAGCGGCGGCAGCACTGGCAGCGATGAACACCGCGTCCCCGACTGTGGTAGACCCGAGTGTGGCCCGTTGGATTGCAGCCGTCGCATCATCCAGCAGAGCCCGCCCCGCCGCCGTGCAAGCGATCTCTTCGATGTCTCCCGCCCCCACTGTGGACCGCCCCAGCACCATGTCGGTAGCCGAGACGTTCTGGAGCACGGAGTAGGGGACATCCACGAGATCCAGTCGAGCCACCCCAGTGGAGGGGTTGGTCAGGACAAGCCCATCCGCCTGGTCTACTCGCAGGGTGGTCGGGTTGGTGATAGAGGGCGAACCGTCTGCCTCCTCGATGGTGGCAATGGTGGGAACGAAGAGGGCATCCACATAGCCCTTGGTGGCGGCGTCCGTGCTGGCTACAGGGGTCGGCACTGTAGCGCGTGTGCTGACATTCAGGTTGGTGAAGAATCCCTCCAGCCAGCGGAGGGACTCTGACCCGACGTTGAATGCGCCTGTGGTCTCCGGGAACAGGCTATAGGACGAGTGGAACGGGCGCATTAGAACCCAGGATGCCCAGGATCAAACTCCGCCTGGTATGGGTTGTAGACCCTGTCTCGCCGCCGCCACTCACCATCCACCCAATCGTAGGGGACTCCTGGGGCCATGTATCCCCCCGTGCCCCCGTCACCGCCAGTTTGGATGTCCTGTGGAGGCCCCTCAAAGGACCCCACCCGGTCTTCGTAGCCCTTGAGAATTGCTGGGTCAAACTTACTCGCTAGGAAGCGGCCATACTTCACAGGGTCCGCGTCCATCAGCGTCTTGACCATCTTGTCCCACACTTGCTGACGGAACGGCTCGGACACGGAGCCAGCGAATCCCTGATTACTCAGGTTGTCCGAGGAGTTCATGTAATTCACGATGTCGGGGATCTGGAATCCCCCGGCCACCACATTCTGCATGTGGCTGATGGCCCCCCTCGCCAGGTGCTGCTGGAGGGTAGCCTCCTTGGCCTTGCGCTCGGCGTCGGACTTCCCCCCAAACCCGAAGAGGCCCTCGGTCCCGTGGGAGCCAAAGATGGACGACCCGAAGGGAATCATGTCCACGAGGCTTCCTTCACCCTCTCCCATGGAATTCAGCATCAGGGCGAGAGCCGCAAGCGGGAGCGCGAACGGGGCGACACTTCCCGCAGCCGTCCCAGCCCCCTGAGCCCCAGTAGCTCCGTATAGACCCCCCATCCCCGACGCCTCAATCAACTCGGGCGAGGCTGCCGCGAGGAACTCACTGAGTGAGGCGCTGGCTGGGAGCCCTGCTGCCGCCAAGGACTCTGCATCGACCTGAGCGAACGGGAGCGACGCTGTGAGGCTGGAAAACGGGTTGGCCCCCATCAGCGACTCATTCCCACCTGCCGCTGTCTCCCGAGCGAAGGCAGCAGCATTGGGTGTCCCTTCTGCCAATGGGGGAGTCGTGCCGGTGATAGCGCTTCCTCCCCCAGCAAACCCAGGGGCCTCAGGAGCGAACAGCGGTCCTTGTCCCCCAGGCAGCGAGGCTGGGATGATCGACGGCTCGATACCAAGGTTGAGTGGGGGCTGCTCCAGTGGGGGGAGTTGACCAACCGTGGAGGGACCAAAGATAGTCTTGTCCACCCCGAGATTGAGGGGGGCGCTCCCACCCTCGCCTGCCGCAGAGGCCCCAAATTCTGACCCTAGAACAGCCGGGAACAACTTGGTCGCCTCGCCTGCGGCCCCTGGGCCTACAGGACTAGAGCCTGTTGTCACTCCACTGGTAACAGTCGGCGAGGCTCCCGCAATCCCTAACTTGTCTACCCCCGCCTCTACTCCCATACCAGCCCCGGCCCCAGCCAGCAAGCCGAGGGCCCCTGCTCCCGCATTCCCAGGCTGGAACATTGGGGCCTCACCCACTGAGAACGACCCAGCCGGGGCCGGGGCGAGGTTAGGGACATTGGGGGGCGTGGCCGCAGGAGCAGGGGTTGGAGCCCCCGGGTCCGTCAACTTCTCCAAGGGGGACCGGCCACCACTCGGGTCCCCGAAGGGATAGGGATACCAGTGCTCATACGTCGGAGCCGCCCACGAGGTCAGCGCAGGGAACTCTCCCTGGTAGGCATCCCAGATCGACACCTCCTTGGACGAGGGCAACCGCTGGAATCGCTGTCCCTTGGCCATGACTACTTCGCCTCCTTGGGGGTCCGCAACTTCTCCTCCATGGACTTCCCGCCCTCTTCACTGGGGAAGGGACTGGGATACCAGTCCGCGTAGGTAGGCGCAGGCCAGCACGTCCGGGGCGGATAGGTGCCATCCTTTCGCTTCAACTTGTCCAAGTCAGCCTCAGGCATGGATGGCCTCCGGGACACTGATACGGCCACGCCTGAGCCACGCGATCCGGTCCCACACGTCAGCGGCGACTTGCTTGAGGTCGTCACGCTGATTTCGGTCATCCTTGCGATCCTTCGTCTCCCAATAGTCGTCCAGCACGGCGTTGACCACTTTGGCCCCACCCTGCTGCCACATGTCCTGCTTCCAGAGGTTGAGTAGGACCAACTCGTCCAGCCCCCGAGGTGGCACGTTGCCGACGTGGATATACCCATCCCGGACCCGTCGCACCACGTCAGGGTCGGGAGAGTCCGCATAGGCGAGCGGGCGCCCCCGCCGAATGCGCCGCTCAATCAGCCAGCATTCCTTGTGGGCGCTCCAGATGACTCGGAGGTCCGGGTCGTAGGCCCGCAACTTGCGGACGAAGGCTGGGTTAGGGTTCATAGTCCCTCACCGCCTGAGCCAGAGAGAGATAGGCAGAGCCGGGTGTACACCACGGCTGATGCTGGTACACCTCTCCCTCGATGGTCTTGAGGTGGCAGTACCGGCAGAGAGAAGCCGTAGGGCACTCAATCGGATACGGCTCGTACACCGCAGCCTCAAGAATTCTCACAACCGGACGCAGCCTTGGCGGACCGATCATTATCATGCGGGCACCTCACAATGCGGACGATCCTTGAACGTCGGCCAGTCGCCTCCCCACACTAACCCCTCTTTGACCAGATACGGCCCCACCACGTCGTAGTCCTCCGCCACCCACGACACTTTCCCGCCCCACGTCACGCAGAAGTCGATGGCTCGGGAGGGGAAGTGGTTGTGGTTGGAGAATTGCTTGACCCCGTCCACTTGCGTCACGACTCGTCCGGGACTCGTCCGGCCCTGCGCGTACAACACCTGCTGCTCCTGGACGGAGCGGTGGGTGCAAGTCACACGAAGCACGGAACTCGGGTGGTCCTGCTCGTAGGCACGCTTGGCTTTGAGGAAGCCTTCTCGGAGCCGGGGCTCACAGGACTGGAGATCAATCGAGGGCATAGCCCCGACGCTCCAGCCGACGATTCACACGCTCCACGGCTGTCTTGACCTCTTTGAGAGTTTCGTGGAGGCTATCCACCCGAGTCTCTGTCCGCGTGATCCGCTCGGCGTGAGCAGACTGTGTGGTCCAGACAGTGCTCCCATACCAGCCCCCCACCGCCATGCTGACAACGGTGAGGAAACCGAGGAGCCACCCCCGCCAGCCGTTGCTGTGGGCGGGCATTACACTCTTGGGCGGACCAGCGCGGCGACAGCGTTGAGGTTGTCCGCCGTGCCGAAGAAGGCCACCAGCGCGTCCCCGGGGATCATGGAGGCTTCTGTACCACCCGGCCACCACTCGAACACGGTGTTGGTCTCCACCACCTCGTCAATGAAGTACATGCGGTAGATGGATAGGGAGTCCGCGAGGCCCACCGTCACGGCGGGGGCTGTGGTGGACCGGAAGTTCCATGCATAGCGGCCACCAGGAATCCCACTCAACCCTGACGCTTGGGTACGCCCCCAGTCCGCTGGGGTGTGGGAGAACCAGATTCGCTCCCCGGTGGACTCCAACGAGTCGCTCACCAGGTTGGTGCCCGTGTCGGTCCAGCCTGATCCCGCCGTGTTGGAGTACCGGCTGGCATTGGTGGAGGCGTCCCCCGCCGTGCCCACGTCAAGGGACACGAGGTTGAACTGGACAGACGAGTGAATGACAAACCCGTCGCTGGCGGTGGTCGTGTTCAAGGCGAAGTCGTTAGTCCCAGCGTCCTGAGCGTCCACCGTGTCGTCCGTGTAGGGCGTGGTCCCATCGTCGTCCCACTGGCCCGCACGCCACAGAATGTTTGGGATACGCACCCCGAGGGCACAGATGATGGAGCCCCCCGAGGAGTTGAAGAGGCGGAAGCCACCAACCCCCACGCCCACATTGAGGGCCTCACCCGTGCCGCCCCCAGCCCCACGGGTCAAGCTGGCGGTGTCCTGTGAGCCGAACGTCGTCACCTGGTGGGTCACAGGGCGGTACAGCACCCCGGTATTGTTCTGCTGGTTGTCAGCCCCGCGAAGCCGAACGATCTGATTCCGCTCTAGGAACTCATACGACGCGATTGGCGTACTCATCCCTCATTCCCTTTCGGTACTCCCGGTCCCCTCTAGGAGGCCGTGAGGTTACTCCCATGGAGGTGTCGCTTCGACCACCCTCCCCTTGCCCTTGAGTCCCTTGAGCGTGTCCTTCCAGTCGGGCAGGGCCGACTTGATCCTGTCGGACACATGATCCGACTTGAGCCCTGGCATCAACGTGATGATGCGACCATCCGACTTGCGAATCCGGGTCAGCCGCATCACCACGATCTTGTCAGGCACTCTTACGCCCCGATCACCACTTCGTCGCCGCTGGCCGCCGACACACCCATCAGCACGAAGTCCGCAGGAATCTGCGTCAGTGTGCCGTCCGCGACATCTCGCATCCAGTAGGCGTTGATCTCGCCACAGTTGACCGTGGTGCCCACACCCGACCCCCCACCCCAGTTGATGTAGTTGGTAACGGGGGTGCCTCCACGATCCATGTGCATTGGGCGATAGAAGAGGACGTTGGTGGCGTTCAACCCAGCCATTGTCCATGTGGTCGGGTATACCCCGACCTCAGAGATTGTCCCGGCCCCGATGTCTGCCGTCAGGTTGTCCGTGAACTCGATCCCGTAGAAGCGGCAGTTATCCGGGTTGTTGTTGGCTGACCCCCGGAACATGACACCCATGATCCAGCCGGACACGTTGAGGTTGTAGCACTTGAGCATTGTGGTGCCCGTCAGGAGCAACCCCGCCGTCCCCGTGGTGTCCGAGAACAGGTCCACGTTCCGCAGGACGGCCCACTCGTCCGAACTGGTGGCCGTCAGCGTCCCCGTGTCCTCGGTCTCCAACTCGATGCCAGGGACCGCTCGATCCGCGTCCGCTGTCGTCACCGCACCCACCTCAAGGTCAGCGAGGATGAAGCCGCGCAGGTAGCCGTCCCGGACACGAATCGTGGGACCAGTAGTCGAGCCGTCCCCGACGATCTGGGTTCGCCCGGCGTGTGCCCCCCCTGACCCGTAGATCCCGATGTCCCGCTTGTTCATCCGGCCTGCGGAGCCCGTGGTCCCGGTCCCCGAGCCGAAGTCCCCGTTCTCCCGCCACGTTCCGGGACCGAGGATGATCCGATCACCCCGCCCATCCACGGTGTACCGCTGGGCTCCGTTGGTCCCCCAGAGGGTCAAGAAGGGGTCCTTGCGCGTGCCGACATGGGAGACGCCCGTGGCACCCCCACTGTCTGCTCCACCCTTCGCCACCCACGTCACCGTGGGCAGCGTACCGTCCGTATGCTTCCCGGAGACAATGTACGGGAAGGCCAGCTTGTCCACCCCGATGTTGGAACTACCGTCCATGTTCTCGTCGCGTACTGGCATGATGTCCCTTTCTTCGGCGTTCGGTTGAGGCTGACCCCCATACCCAGCTATTTCTTGCTAGATATGGAGGCCAGAATCAACCCTGGCCCCTACCACCAGTGTCTTACGCTGTCTTACTCGGTGTACACCCAGCCGACCTGCACACCACTCGCCGCCGTGAGCGTGCCCGCTTCGATGGCCGCCTCCGTGCCGGTGGTCGCCGACCACGAGAAGGCCGCGCTGTACACGATGGGCCGGTGGGCATAGCACACCACCCGGTTCGCGGGTGCCCAGTAGATGGCCAGAGGATCGGTCGTCCCCTCCACCACTGTGGCGGTGTTGAACGTGTGGATGTGAGCGTCCGTGCTCGCCTGGGAGTTGTCGATGACCACCCCGAAGAGGCGGATGGCACCAGACTCCACGTCCTCGTCATTCGTTCCGTCGAAGAGGGTGTATGCACTCACGCGCGGGGTCCCGGTCTCCCGGAAGTCCTGCACGAGATGGCGCACCATCTCCCGCCACGTCCAGAGCGCCTGGTCCGAACGGGTCGCACTGACCCCTCCGATGAGGGCGTCCACCTGATGCTGAATCCTGCTCCAATCGGCCATTGGTATTCTCCTCTACTTGCCGCTTGGGGTTAGTCCGCCACGCGGCGGGCATGAGAACCCGCACTCACCGCTTCGCGTTCCACCGCCAGAATCTGAGGATTGGCGATCGGAAGGTACGTGATGTCCCGAGCCGCCGCATCCATGTTGGTACGATCCAGGAGCTCCGGGCCACGATAGGGCATGAATTCCCCCGAGGCTTGCACGGCCCCGTATTCCTTGTCCACGCCTTCAACCAGTAAGGCGCGGGTCTGCTTGCCGGTGATCGGGTCCTCCCGCACGGTGGACTTCTTCCGGCAGAAGATGGCCACCTCTTGGGGCAGCATCTTTACCTCTCCGGGTTCCCATACGTAGGGACTGTCCGGGTTGTTCGCGGCGTCGAATTGAATCTCCACCCGCTCACTATACCGATTCAGGACGTTCATGAAGGGCATGTCAACTCCTCACTTGGTAAGACAATTCAAGCCCATGGGATACGGCTCACATGGGCCATAGAAGGGAAAGCAGCCCCCCGCAAAGAGGGCTGCACTCACTGCCATCAGGAGCACCATCTTACGCAAGGTTGAGCGCCACCACACTGGTGGTCAAGCCATCCAACCGGAAACTGGAATTCGGCCGCGTCATGGCGAAGGCGTCCCGCATGTAGAAGAGGCCCGTAAACGTATGGGTCGCGTTGGCGGTATCGAGCTGGAGGATGGAGCCCTGCCGATCCTCCCAACGCCCCTCCACACTGACAAAGCGCATGAACGAGGACGTGTCCATGCCGATCCACATGCCGTAGGGGAAGTGCTTTTCCTCGCGGATATGCACGCCCCCGAATCCGACCGGGCCACCCTTGGCGGCCTTGGTGCCCGCGTCCGGGTTGCGAAGGTCCCCGCCCTGATACCGGCGGTCGCCCTCCATGACGGTCAGGTACGCGCGGCGGGTCGAGTGGTGCATCAAGTGGACCGAGATGTTGCCCTGCCCGCGCTGCTCGGCCACGTCGATCTCCCGCTGAATCAGGTCCGCCGAGATGGTCCCGGCGTTGGCAACCACCCGGGCTTGCAGGACCGGGTACGAGGTTCGGTTCACCCCGAAGTAGGAGTTGACCAGCGTTCCATCATCCACCATGCCGGGGATACCCATGATCGGGGCGTTGTAGTCCGTATCCTCCACGTTGGTGATCGTGGTGGAGGCGGCCCGCACGAGGATGTCGTTGTCCGCGAGGTTGGCTGTATTGGCGGCGAAGGCCACGGTGTCCGAGTCCGTCACCGAGTCGATGGTCAGGGGCGTGTTGGCCACGACCGCGTTGCTGCGGATGGCCGCAACGATCTGGCCGGGGGCGAGGAATCGCGTACCGTTGGTGGACTGGGTGAACCCGCCCGGATCGTCCACATCGGCGGACACGGCACTGGCGGCTGGGTTGCCGTTCACCCGGCAGAGGATACCGGCCCCGTAGCCGCACATCGTCTCATTCCGATACTGGACAGCATCCCGAATGAGACCGTCCATCTCCTCCATCATGGCGTTGATGAAGGCCCCTCGATTGGATTCACTCTGGTCGATCACCTGCACGGTGAGGTTGATCCGGCCGGTCGTGTCCACGTAGGGAATGTACATGGGAAGGAACTGCTGCTGGCCCGCCGTGGGCAGCGTGCGCCCCTCGGGAGTGGTCTTCACCCCGGAGTAGTTGCGGCGGATGTGGAGCGTGACCCGCGCCCGACGACCATCGGCCACCTCCGACTCGCCCTCCTGCGCCAGGTCCAGCGCAACGGTACGGAAGTTGATCTGGGACACGACATTGGGGGCAGCGATGTCGCGCATCGCAGCGTCGAAGTTGGAGAGGTTCTGTGGCACGGGTTAGTCTCCTTTGGGGGTTATCCGCCGAGGGCGGTCCTGAATGCCGCACGCACGGCTTTGGGGTCTCTGAAGTCCACGGTTGGGGGCTCGCTGCCTGCGCCCTGGCTCCCCCCACCGGGGGCACCGTTATGGGGGCGGCTGGCGACGGTTCGGAGTGTGTCAGCGGTGGTCTGACGCCGGGCAGGACCGAGCAACTTGGTCCTGACAGTCTCGAAGCCTTCCTTGACGACGGCCTTGTCACCCCGCCAGAAGCGAGCTCGACGGTTCGAATCCATGTTGATCCAGTCCTTGATGGCCCCACCAACCAGGTAATTGGCCTCCTGATCGTCGGTCTTGATCCCGGCTTCGGCTTGGAGCTCCAACTGGTAGCCGAAGGCGGCCTGGGTGAGGGCGGTAGCGGCGGCCTGCCCGGTGGACTCGATGGCTTGCTTGATCCCGGGGAGGGTCTTGAGATGCTCCAATTCAGGCAGGATGCGGTGGAGTTCCTTGACCACGGCCTGGTCGTTGTCTGAGAGGGAAGCGTCCTGCTTGCCCCCAGTCAGCATCTCGGCCACCTTGTCGATGACGGCGAGCCGCTTGCCCGCTTCCCCGTAGGCAGCCTTGAGGGAGCCGAGTTCTGCTACCACCTGGTCGAAGTCCGCCTTGGAGACGGTCTCGGGGGCGGGGGTCGCGTCTACAGGAGCCTCAGCCGGGGGTTGATCCCCCGCCGGCTCGTCACTGGGACGAGGGAGGACGTACTCAGTCGCCATGGCTACTTCTTCCTCCCATACTGGCTGGCCTTGCCGGAGTTCCCGGCGTGCGCCAGCGCCTTCTTCGTGGAGGCAGACTCACCCTTGGTCTGAAGTCCACCCTTGCCGCCTGCGGGGTCGCCAACGAACTTGCGCATTGAACGCCTCCTGTTAGTCCTTCATCACCCCGGCGTATGGGACCCGTGCCCCCGCCTGCCGGGCCTTGGAGAGGGCGATTGCGACGGTCTGCTTGTGGGCCTGTGTGGAGCCCTTCTTCCGCTTCGTCTGACTGACGACCTTGGGCGGGTTGTGCATGACCTCGTGGAACGCCTGCTGCACCTTGTCCCGTCCCTTGGCCACACCTGTGGGCATCTGTGCCATCACGACACAGAGCGTACTCCATCCTGTCAAGGGATGTCAAATTTGCACGCACCGGATTGGGGAGTTAGGGCCTCACAAAGACAGGAGGCACACAACAGTGAATGTCAAGACGGCACTCCTGGGTAGGACGATCACAGAGGTGGAAGTGTCCGCCGACCGAACAGCGATTCAGATTCAGACGACGACAGGGCCAGTAAGACTCCGCACTGGCGCTGACTGATGCTCCTACACATGGGTGGAGGATCTGGACGATCCTCAGGCGCTACTTGGGACAGTCAGGGAAGTCGTTGACTTAGAGATGCCTCACCTCGGCAACGTGTCTGGAAAGCACTATAGGCCGGAGTATGGAGTAGATGAGGTCGCATACTACGGTCTCAAGATCACGACGGAACACGGCCGCTGCACGATTGACTTCCGCAACACCAGCAACGGTTGCTATGGAGGCTGGTTAGAGGCGGACTAGACGCGGGACGAGCCGGCGTCCAGCGCCTTCGGGGGGGCAATGGTCGTGGCCTGGGGCTGGAGCGGGGGCAACTGGCCGGGTACTCCACCACGAGCCAGCAACTGCTGATAGGCGTCAAGGTGGCCTGCCATATGGACATCCTCCCACCACCGCTTGAACTGTTCCGGCAGGGCACGGTACTCATCGGTGAGGGCGAACCGGCGATGGTACAGGAAATGGTTGACGTGCTCGTCTACCAGCAGGGACAGGCTGACCGGGGGTGGGGACATGGCGAGCACCCGAGCCATTTCCTCTGGCCCCTGCGTCTGCATGGTGGCTGCCGTCATCCCCTTGGCCCACTGGAGGAACTCAGCGTTCTCCCGCATGGCGGCTTCCGTGTCCCGCTCCACGCCGGGAATCATGGAAACCATGCCAGCTTCCTCCAGCATCCTCATCCGTTGCTCTGGGTAGCGAGCATCAAGGGCCCCCATGGCTTGAAGGCGCTGCATGGCGTCCAACTTGGACATTGAAGATTTGGGACGGAAAGAACCACTCTCGACTCGGATATCCACATCCATCGAGAGATCGGACTTGAGGAACTGCTGCTGGGTCCACTGTCCAAACTCATTCTTGGCTCTCCTGACCAGCGGGGTCAGGGCGAACTGGCGGTACAGCTCCAAGGAATACTGCCCCCACCGCTCGTAGGCGGCTTCAAGGTTCTCGTAGACGCTCCCGAGCCGCCCCATGCCACGGTCCTCCAGCAAGCGCATGGCTTGGAAGGCACGGACCCCACCCGGCTGCTTGCCCTTCATCACGGAGAAGAGACTGCTGATCTCCTCGAAGTCAGTATCGATGAGTTGCAGCATCTGGATCACGCTGGCGTCTGGTCCCATCCCTTGGACCCGAGTCGGCATCATGCCGCTCACGGGGGTGGCAGTAATCTGGATGCCTGGCTGGCCGGTGATCTTGGAGGGGTTAGACCCAGCCGGGATGATCCAGACCGGGCCGGCGCTCGTCATCAGGGTCATCTCATACAGAGACTCAATCCGATTCCGCTGGGCCTGCTTGAGCACCAATGAGGAAATCGGAGTCTTGCCCCAGAATCGGCCCGGCACCTCGTCGTACTTGATGTCCAACAGAGGATAGAAGGACTCCTGCGTGGTCTTGAAGCGGTACTTGTACTCCGTGTCGTATTCCAGCACAGTGCCGTCTGAGGTGCAGGTCGCCGTCATCCCATCCGGCCATGCCTCGCAGGGTTTGGCGTAGATACGTCGAATCACCACATGGTCTGGGGTGGACACCCCCCGAAACGTGGTGCTCGATGTCGCCAGCGAGGTCAAGTAGTACTGGGCGCTCCCTGAGTTGGTGGAAGGTTTGATGGTGGCGTCCTTCCATGCACTTCGGGCCGTCTCCACATGGTAAGACCGAGACAGGATCAGGCGGGGCTGCTGCTCCACTTCCATTACCCCGGAGTCCAGATAGGTCTCAAATGGACTCCATGAGGTTGTCTGGAGCCGACCACGAGGCACGCTCTCCCCAGACTCAGCGTCTTCCAGCCAGCAGGTGTCATGGCACTCGGGGCACTCATCCGCCATCTCAGAGGGCTTGGTCTTGAAGCCACAGGTAGCGCACTGTTCGCCGGGCAGGAAGATTTCCCCGTGCTCCTTGGCGGTGGAGAAGTCCACCCCGAGCAGGCCCTCCCCCGTCAGGACCAACCACGACACCATGTTCCGCTTGGCGGCCCGGAATTGACTGTCCGCGTACAGGATGTCCAGCGCGTCCCGGGCCGCACGAGCCCCTGAGACAGCGAGGTCGGACTCTGGGAGACGGGGTTCAGCGGAGAATCTGGGGTCGGCGGACAGGATCGCTGACCGGATCGTATTAACGACACTTGAGAGCCGGTTGGTGACGGGTCTTGGCACCCACTCCTTCAAGTTCTCAGAGCGCCAGCGGTGAGACGGCTCATCAAACTTGATCCACTGGTGATCCAAGTAGAAGAGAATGTTCCTGTACCACTCCTTCTCAATGGCCCAGCGCCCGTACTGGAACTGGCCCCACCAGAAGCGCATGTCCTGTTTGATGCGCTCCTCCACAGGGAGTGAGGAATCGGGGACGTGGTACCCGGAGCCGCTCATCACCATGGACACAGCCTAGTACCCCCTAGCCCGCTTGGCAGCATTCATCGCGGCAGTAGACAGCATTCCATGCTCCATGGTCTCCGGGCCGAACGGCTGGAGGTTGAGGAAGTCATACCCACTCCGGCTCATCCATGGGTGTACGCCGGGAGCCTGCGCCGCCGCTGCTGGCGGCATCCCAAACTGCTGAAGACGACGAACCGTCGCCTGTTCGCCCTCAGAAAGAGTCTCCCCACGCCGCAATCGCTCCGTCAGACGGCCAAACTCCTGACGGTCAGCCTTAGCAAGTTTGTCGAAGTAGGCTCCATGAAGCCCCTCATGCGCGGCGGCTTCCCGCTGCCCAGAAAAGACCGACCCGGCTTTCTTGACGCCCCCCTGGCGGAAGATATTGGGGTCGTAGTCCTTCTGCGACAAGCGCAACTCCACGTCGCCTGCCTCTAGGGGTCGCTTGAGGGCTTTGTAGGGATTCCCGTAGGTGCCCCGCTCAAAAGACCCGGACTGCATCGACCCCACTGTGGGAATTGGGCCCAAGCCCGCGATGAAGTCGTTGGTGACGGAGAGATCCTTGGCCTCTTGGGGGCCAAGAACCCGTGTGGTTCCCATTGTCTGGTAGGAAGACTCCCCACTCCGCTTCGGCATATCCCCAAAGTTGGCGTAGAACTGAGTCGGAGACTTCTGGAGGAACCGCGCCAACTTGGGGACGGCTCGCTGGAGCGTGTACTTGGCGGGGCCCGCCAGCATGGCTAGCCCCGGTGCGGGCCCACCGGGTTCGCCTGGGTTGTTTCCCAGCAAGATAGTCTTCAGGGCCATGAGCAGTCCGACAGGGTCACTGATGGGGTAGCCCCCCATTCCCCCTACGTTGAACCGTTCCAAATTCCTCTGGTCAGCCATTCCTATGAGTCCTTTGTGAGCCCTTCTCGATCGTGGAAGTCGGGGGTCAGGAATTGGGCCTCCTTAACTGGGTCCTCGGTGAATATCTCCTGCAACATGGTCGTGAAGACATCCTGCTGATTGCGGGTGTCCAGGCGAGCCACAGCCTCCTTGTACGCCGTCCACAGCTCGTCATGCTGCTTCTGGAGGCGGGCGCACTGGACCTCCCAGTGGTCCCGATCGCGCAAGGTCGCACTCAGGGTCGCCTGACAGGACTGATGGAGCCAGTCGTGGAGCCACCTCATAGGTCATTCCACCTCCACCCCTCGTCGTCTCCACCCCCACCAAAGGGGGCGGTCTGCAAACTCTCCGTCCGCTCCCGGTGGTTGGCCACCGCGAACTGCCGGGACGCCTCATCCTTGGCCTGCTGCCAGTATTCATGACCGGGGAGCAGCCACGGGGGCAACTCGTCCTCACCCGGGGGCGCGACCACCCGGGGGCCCAGATTGGGCATGGACATCAGCAAGTATCCCACACTGTCCACGGCGTGGTAGGCGGACTTGTTCACGATCTCGGGGATTCCGGACCGGGAGTTCACCTTGGTGTGGTACTGGGGAGCCTGACGGATGTAGTTCGGGCAGTCCTTGGTGACGTACAGTCCCCGGGCCTGCACCACGTTGATGCGCTCGATCCGAGTGCCCGGGTTGCCCACGCTGGGGGCCAGATAGAGCCCGCAGTCTCGGTACAGGTCCGCAATGCTAGACCGGATGCCCCCACGCCGGGTCTGAGTGTGGTTGAAGGCCGTGTGGTCCATTACCTGGGAAACCACCTTGAGGTCCCGATTCATGGCGCTGATGTTCCGGGCGTGATCCTCCACGGTGCCACCTTCCAGCCAGTATTCCCTGAAAATGACCGTGTGACCGGGCGGGATGCCTCCAGGGAGGACTTGCTCGGTGGTGTTCTCAAAGGCCCAGTGGGCTGAGCAGACCGTGGACTCCCCGTGGTCCACCGCCAGGTACACCGGGACACCTGGGGGCGGATCACACGGTGGGATCACCTGGGGGTCAGGCAACAACCGGCCCGTCTTGGCGTCCATCCGAGCGTACACATACTGGTTCACCCACTCCGGGGGCATGGCCAGGATGTCTTTGAGGTTCTCCGGGTCCAGGTGGGCGTTGTCCAGCGAGGTGGAGTGGAAGAACTGCCGAGAGGCCACATAGCCGATGGAGTCCGGGTGGTAGCGTTTCCAGATCCAGTTGTGGCCATCATCGTTGGCGATCACACAGAATTGGCGGGCCGAGGGGGGCACTTCCTTCTGACGGAACGTCTTGCGAAGCCGGGACTTGACGAACATCATCAGATCCAGCTCGTTCTCCTCGCCCTGGTCAATCCCGATCCACGTCAACTCGATGTTCTTGAACTTGGTCAGGTCTTCGAGGTTGGAGAAGTGGAGTTCAGCCCCGGTGGACAGGCGGACATAGTTAGTCTGCTCGGTGTACTCCCAGTTCCGTGGGCGCTCGATGATGCCGACTTTCTTCAGAGGCTCGGCCACCCGGAAGAAGGTCTGCTTGGTGGTCTTGATCAACTCGTCGTAGGTGCGGCGGGCGATCATCACCCGGGAGCCGGGGTAGTTGAGCATGACCATGACGGCCTTGGCGCAGAGGCCCACCGTCTTGCCAGCTCCGATCCCACCAATCCAAGCGACTTCGCGTGAATCAGCCGCCACGAAGTCGAGTTGGGTGATAGGGGGGTCGGGGCCGATGAAGTCGGAGAGCTTGAACTGGATGGGCTGGGCTCGTGCCATTACGTCAAGAGTATAGCCTCAGTCCACGTTGGTCTGAAAGAGGGACAGTAAGCGGGCCCGCCGCTCGAAGCCTGTCACGATCCCGATCAGCCCCCGTAGCCGCATGTCCTTCCTGCGATAACTGGGATACTTCTCGTCCAGCCACGCTATCCAACCCCCGGGTACTAAGACTCGGCGACATTCCTCCAGTACCCCGCCTGCCCGAATTAGGCGAGGGCACTTGTAGCGCGTCGCGTCCTCCTCTGAGTATGGGGGGTCAATGACCACGACTCCAATAGAGCGAGACCGAATGGGAAGGAACTCTACATCAGCTTGGAGGTCTGTCTCGGGGAGCGGGTGAAGATCGACGTTAACTGCTGATCCAATCCGAGCACGCCCAGCGCACAAATGCAGCATCTGTTCGCCCGGGAACATGGCCGCTACCCGCTTGGTGAACGTGACGGGGTACTGTCCGTAATACACCGCCTTCTGGAAGGAGGTTCCACAGTACCAGACCCCGTAGATCCACCCATGAGAGAAGAATGTGGGCGGGTATTTGAGGGTGTTGACGTTCTGGACCAACTGCTCTGAGGTCAGCGTACACACCCCAGCACGGTGGCTAGTGTGTCCCTCGCCAGCAGCCGCCTCAACTCCTCAATGAACAGGCTCCGGTCAGGCTCCGGCAAGGTGTCCGCCAGTCGGAGAAAGGGAGCCACGGCAGGGGACTTACTCTGGGTCAGGGATACAGAGCGCATTCCATTCCTCACGGCTGAGTGAGCTCCACCACCATTCCGAGGTCCGCTCTCGGTAGGCAAGTGGGACCCAGCCACGGTGGAAGAAATCGCACATCAGGCGGTTGCCACAAGCCCAATCATCGGCTGGGCCTATCGTGTGATGCGGGCAGAACTCACTGTCTCCAGGGATCGTCAGTCCGCAGAGGACACAGAGACTCATTGAATTCGCGGAGGGAGCGCGGGGCCAAGCGGGGCCTTCACAGCCAGCAGAACCTCGATGTCCGCTCGCCGCACGGTGATGTCCACCGCAGGCTGGCGGATGGCGGCGAAGAGGCGCTGGACAGCGGCCCGCAGGAGACGTTCCTGCTCGCTCACAGCCCGATCCGCAGCCCGAGGATGATGAGGTGCAGCAGCACCCCCAGCAAGCAGATCGCCACGAGGTCCCAGAAACTCATGCTAGTTGTACCCCACCAAGTGCGCGTCCACGATCTCCCCAGTCCTCGTCACCACCATCACCACCAAGGCATTCTGGCACCAGATCCGCACAAGCCGGCCCCGTGTAAGCCATGTCCCCGAGTAGCGGATCTGCCAGGAGTTGCTCACAGCCACACCCCCTTCATCAGCAAGGCCGGCCCTGCTAGCACTACTCCCTGCACCACACCCGCCACCGTGTCCAACGGCCAGTGGGCTCGCAAGGCCACCCGGGCCCACATCACCACGGCCACGGGCAGAACGGCCCACCAGCCAAGCAAGACACTGGCCCAGATGGTCACGACGGCGCAATCGCCTGAGGGCATTCCATCCTCAGCAGGGTCCCGGGGGCGTCCCCTCGGGGGGCCACCCAGCCACGGCTTGGCCCATGCTTCGACGTGGCGGCTGGACAGCAAGCCCACCCCCAGCAGGAATGCCACCCAAGGCTCCTGCGTCAGGAAGGCCAGTCCGACCAGCCACGGCACCGCCAGCGTCATGCACTCCTCGCCACCCAGCAGGATGTTCAGGGATCTGAGCACGTTCACGAACGGTGAACTGATCCGCTGGATGAACGCTTGGACGGGAGGCTCCCAGTTATACAGTCTCACCTGTCACCTCGTCGTCACTCTGCTCAGCGATTTGACCCTGACCCTGCACCACGGTTACCTGCCGCCGATCGGACAGGTCGTTGTGGACCTCCACCCGCTTGGCTCCCTCGCCCAGCCCTTCCCACAGGCCCTTGCCTACCCCGGCCATCTGGAACCACGCAAGGATGGCCCGAAGCCTGGGTCCAGTGGCCAGCTTGGTGTTGGAGCAGATTTGCTCCAGCTCTAGGATTCGCTGACCCAGCCGGGCATGAAGCTGCATGGTGGCCTGTTCCACAGCCTTGGCCACGATGGGGTCCTCGCCAAGGGTCAGCGACACGGCCATGGCCATCTTCCGGTCAGCCCACTTCTCAGTGTCCGCCAACTTGTACAGGTACTGGTGGGAGCAACCGACTGCCCTGGCGATCTGGGTCAGGCTCATGTTCTGGCTGACGAACATCTCGAAGGCCCGGCTTCGCTTGGTGCCGGTCTGGGGGAGATCCACCAGCCCGTTGTCCGCCCGGACCTCCTGGATGACCTCCTGGGCGGCTGTGAGAACCTCTGGGGTGACTTCCAAGGCGACTTCCTGGGTGGGCTCGGTCATACCCTCAGGCTACCATCACGGGTTGGCCTCGAAGAAGGCTTTGGCGAAACCGGGTGGGGTAATAGCCCGGAGCGCGGCGCGTTCTTTACTCGGCGGGAGACGGTGGACCCAGTCAGGCGGCAACCCGGCCAGCAGAGCCTCCTCCAAGCCTTTAGTACGGAGATGTTGACAACTACGGTGTCCTGGTACGCTCTTCGCGGGGGCGATCGCTCCGGACCGTTTCTTGGGATGAGCGAACACCCCCCACAACCACGTCTGTTTGGTCCATGGGTCGCCAAACTCCCACGGCTGGAACTTGAAGGCTGGGGCCCCAAGATAATCCTTGAGCCGTCCCACCGGATTCTCCAGTGCCCACCATCTCGGCTCCACAGCCCTGACGATCCGAAGACAGGCTTCAACCGTTTCCACCGCCTCTTGGAGTTTCTCGGGGGGTTTACTCTTCCACCACCGTGCTCCGCACCTAGCAAACTCCGTACAGGGCGGGGCGGCTAGAACGCCATGTACTCTTTTGGGGGGGATGTAGACTCTTACGTCGTATTCAGGCAGCGTCACGATTTGTACATCATACCCCGCCTCCTGATATAGGCGGGACCATGCCCCAGTACCCCCACACAAGTCCAAGATCACCCTTGTTGCGACTGTCACGGTCCGCACCACGTATCCAACTCACTCCACACCAAGAACGGCTCCCCCGGCTTGGTCACATACCCACCCCCGTAGAAGCCGAAGTCCGTCAGTGGAGCCCAGAGCAGCGCGGCCTTGAGCGCCTCCACGTCCTCAGTTGTGGGCAGGGACACGACGTGGGAGTCCTGAGCGCAGGGTCCACCCAGCAGAAGGTGGGCATGGTCAGTGGAGTGATCGCCCCACAGGGGAAGCGTGAACAGGGCCGCCAGCAGGATCACTTGGGGTGGCTCACGGTGATGGACACCCGAGCCGCGTCATGCTTGGTGCCCACCATGCCCGCCTGCTCGGTTAGAGACCACAGGAGACGCACCCATGCAGCGACCTCGCCTTCCACAGTCTCACTCTCCCCGTTCTCAAACACCAAGGACCCGTCAGGACTCGTCAGTATCCACCCATTCCCAGCCGAAGTAACCGTCAAGTTCATGGCATTCTGAGGGGGCAAGCCGGGGGAGCGGTGCAGTGGGGTGGCCGGTGGGGGTTTAACCCACATTCTCAGGTCCACAACCTGATGTCCTTTCTTTTGGACGACGACCACAGTGGTCAGGGTGGTTTGAACCACCGCTCTCCTGGTTCCAGGCCAGGTGGGTTGCCGGGCTTCCCCACACCCTGCGTTCCGTGATTGGAGCTTCAGGCGGGCGACTCAGCCCAATTATCGGGCGGCTGAACCTTCCCCGACCCACCGTCAGCGACCCCCCTGTCCAAGTCTCGGGTAGGGACCAGACAGGGGGCCATTGAGTTTATGAAAGCCTGCTGGCCGGGCTTGATACCGGCTCCGGTAGTCGCTTGGCCGCTACCGACACGCCATGCTCCTCATGGTGTGGCCCACTTGGTCGGGTCGTTGCGTGTCCCTTCCACGCCGCAGCAGGTGCGACCTCCCCGCTCTGCCTCGCGGCAGCCGGGGAGGTACCTTTACGCTTGAACTGCAAGAAGCTTCTAGGGTTAAGAGGGAGCATACACCCCGCTCGTTGCCAACTCGCTGCCCGCGATCCCGTGCCCCAATCGGGCATTCCGGCTTCCCGTTCCGGCCTCCATTGCCTCCTCCTATTGCCTTTCCGTTGCCAGAAGACAACGATACTGTTTCCCCGAGGGTTCCAAGTTGCAAATTCTCGCCACTCCAACACCGTTCACTTAACTCCACCCCCCCGGGGGCCACCCCCCCTATGCCACATTGACACTCGTGCCAGACAAACACTGTGCCAGTGTCAGTTCGGCAGGCCCCGCCACCCACTCCCCTGTACTCGGACTGTCCCGAGTTGGATACCTAGGCCGTGTGTGAGGGGCCGGGTGTGTGCACAGTGTGTCAGGCTGGCACAGACATGGGAGTTTCTCCCTTTACAAGTGATGCAACCTGTAAGGGTAATACAGCCTTGTCTACCAACTTGGTAGTGAATCAAATCCGCATCAACGGTGTCTCATTTCCGAGACAGGATAAGTAGATGGAATACATAGCATTGTCGGGCTGTCCGCATGTAGGCGTCTCATTCATGCACTTCGCCTAATTGGCAACCCTAGCAAATCGCATACTTAGCGGGGCCTGCAACCTGGTATGCAACGTGCATTCAACACAGGGCATGACAAGGCACACGGAGGGAAACATGACACTTCAGGAATGGAGCAATGCAAGGGGTATCCCCTGGTATCGCCACGAAGGCGGAGCTGTTTACGTGCTGAACGACGGAGCACCGGGATTTGAGACGCGGAATGATTGGACCCTTTGGCATCTCACGGACTACGCAGTATCGACCGTTTCGGGTCCTGTGGTGTGGCTGACCGAGAGGGCCTCAAAGGAGGTCGCATGAACACCACGGCTCAAGTCTTCGCGCAAGGATGGCATGAGGGAGCACTCGGCATCGCCCCGGACACGGCCCGCAAGGTGAGCGAGCTGTACCCCGACTTCTCAGTCGAAGAAGTGACCGTGTACATGAACGGTGCGGAGGATGGTCGGATGGGCGACCGCTGGCGGCTGGACGGAGGGAACACATGAGCCTCGCAACGCTCCGCGCCCGGGGGTTCGATCTCGCCGAGCACGTCCCGTTCACCAAGCGGTACCACGTCGGTTGCTCCCAGTGTCAGGCGCTCGCCATCAACGGGGTCGCCTGCCATGAGACAGGCTGCTCCAATGCCCGGCATGAGTGCCGAGGCTGCAATGCCTTGATCCCTCAGCGGGATCGCTACTGTGAGGAGTGCAACAATGAATAAGCATACCTCATACCGGACAGGGTACGACGCGTTGGACATACACCTCACTCACGACGCACAGGGATGGTTCTACGACGGGCCGGTGACGTGCGGCCCAAGGGAAGTCCGTCGTAGTGGACGGGGTCCATGCTGGTGCGGGTCGGTGTCCCCGCAGTTTGCCGGAGCGCTGCTCAAGAAACTCAAGGCCGCGAATCTGCTGATAGGGGACCACACATGACCCAGCACACGCCGTGCGGATGCCGCGTTAAGAGTGTTCAATTCTCTCTCGGCAACCCCAACGGGCAATTTGAGGTTGTCTACTGCCCGACCCACGCGCTGGCGCCGGAGATGGCGGAGGCGTTGCGCCGTCTCATCCACGCTATCGAGGTTCGTAAGCGTCATCCTCGCAACATTCTCGGAGCGATGGTGCAGGCCCGCGCCCTCCTCGCCCGACTGGAGGGGTGATAATGAGTTACAACGAAGCACAGCACACGCCGGGGTGTGGAGCACAGATCCATGTCACGGGGACAAACGGAGGCACGTGTGGGGCGACGAAGGTTGGGCAGACCTACTTGTGCCCGACGTGTCGCCTGACCGCGCTGTTTTTGGATGGAGCACAACTCAACGACCGGACGGCGGCCCTGTGGATTGCTCACAGCCTGCTCGCCCGGCTGGGGGGGTGACATGGCTTACGATCACACGCTGGCGCACGCTCTCAAACCGAAGTCGAGTGGTTGTACTCACTCCATGTACGAGATCGCACAGTGCGTTATCTGCGGCAAGTGGCTCACGCTGCATCGAAAGCACGTCGATGTGTGCGGAAAACGGTGCTTCAGCCGATTGCTCCGGCTACAAGTGCGGACATGATCGATCTTGACGCCCTGTATACCGACCTTCGCGCCCGCTCCCGGGACGAGGACGCTATCCAAATCGTGCTCGTCCGAGTGTGGCGCCGTAATCCCCCGCCTGACAATCCGATCCCCTATGCCCGCGCGTGTCTCTGGCGGGAAGTGATCTCGCGCAAGGTGGTGGCGGCACGCCAAGCGGCGCGATGTGTTCCCTTACTCACGGCTCGCACAGGCCAAGGACGACTGCGAGAGTCTACCCCAGAATTACGCACCAATTATCCCGATACGGCCCTTAGAACGGTCATAGCTCGTGAGGAGCTGGCGAAGCTTCCAGCCGCCCTGATTCATGCGGGCATGGGCTATCGACTATCCGACAACCCGAACACGCATCGGAGCCGGGTACGCCGAATGCGGGAGGCGAGCCGATGAGCAAGCAACGCGACCGGGATGAGTTCATAGCGATTATGACAGCCGAGGGAGTGCCCGTGGACGTGGTGCGGCTGGTGATGCGGCATGGAGCGACCCTCCAGCGGCTCGCTGAGATGGCGTGCTCCTCGGAGGCCGCCGACCGTGATCGGGTGCCGTGCCCGGGCCTCAAGGAGCCCGAGCGGTGCCTGTGCGAGCACTGGGGCGGCTGTGGGTGCCCCGATGACCCGACCGGCCACCATCCGGTCACGCGCATCAGTCGGCGAGGAGACGAGGTACGGCGCCGGGTAACGTTCGCGCTTGCCCCCTACGAGGTCGTCCCCGTGTTTTACGGAGATCCCCGAGGCGCCGTGGTCAAACTCCAGGTCCCCTCAGGCCGTACGAACGACTGGGGCCGGGAAGGGGTGTGCGTCCCATGACCACGCAAGCGTACCGTGGAGAGATCCTGAAGAATCGTACCGGGGGCCGATACGATTGGTTCTTTGCGTGTGCTGGGCGGGTCCGCTGGGGGACTTTGGCCGAAGTCAAAGCGGACGTGGATCACTGGAAGGACACAGGAGCCATGCCTCCGCGCCTAAAAGGGAGTTGGGCATGACCATCCGCGTCAACCACCTCACCGGACTCTTCCGCGTCACCGTCAACGGGCGTAGGCTGGGCGAGTTCGAGACACTGACCTACACGTGGGGGCAGAATGGGGGCTGGTATGTGTGCGAGGGGCCGAGTGGAACACGGTATGTGTTGGACAGGAGAGGGTGAGATGACAGACAAGCGAACGACAAACGCGGAATTCGCTCGGACGAATGAGTTGTTTCGTGACGCGTGTTTTCGGTGTTGGGGCAATCAGCAGCCCAGCAAGCGGCAAGCCAGCAAGTACCGCCGAGGACGGGGACGGGCCTTTCAAGCGAGGAATGCGTGATCGAGGCGGGGTTGGTACTCATAGCATTGCTGGTCTGGCTTGTGGGGAGACGATGATGGGGAAGATGCGACCGGGGATCGATTCGGACGAAGTGCCGGGTAGGGTGTCGGTGTGTGTGGTGCGTGCCGTCTCCAACTACTTCCAGGTGGCCGGCCTTCGGCTCGGCGTTGATTGTGCCGCCACCCCCTGACTACTCCACTCCTCAAGCGGTCAGTGAGCGGGGCTGGGAGCGGGGGAGTATGAGCGCGACGACGAAGACGTGGGGGGATCTTCCCGGGCAGTACGCGACGCCTGCCTATGTCCGCTCGCACCATGCCTTTATGCAGGCAGTACGGACAGCCTCCCGTGACACAGCCTTTAAGCGGCTGTATCAGGGTTTCCGGGCCGCCTGCGCGAAGGGGGCTCCCCGTGACGCGTAGGATGCCGTCGTACACAGGCTGGAACGGCCAGCACTTTCGCGAGTGCCGTGTGCTGCGGGTGATCGGGACATGGGAGGATATGCAACGCCATCTTGAAGAGTGCAATCCCGAAACGTGCGAGTTGCCGCACTCCTGCGACTGTGCAGATCGGGACGAAGCGGCCTACTGGCAGGAGGTGGACAGGCGGATTGATGAGCAGAGAGACAGGGACCGATGACGCCTGAGCAGATCATCGACGAGTTGACCTATCGCAACTACCGGCACAATAGGGGGCTACGGCCCGACATCGAGCCTGCGGACTGGGTGCGGGTATATCCCACGGCTCAGGCGATGGAGCGGCGGTATCGGGCAGAACGGTATGCCCACCATATATGCGACGACTGCGGCGGGGTGATCGGCTCATGGCTCGAATATCAGGCAGCGGACCCTGACACGTATGGGTGTGAGTGTGTATGAGCCGACAACGACAGCAACGAGGTATGCTTCGTGCCAGCAAAATGCGGGGAGTCCGCCCGCTCTACAGGCGAGGTGTACTGATGCGAGAGCCGGTTTCTGTTCTCGCAGAGTCAATCGGTCACTGGCCGTCCCCTCGCACACGGCGGGCGATGATCATTGGGGGTGGGGGGTCGCAGGGGGGTATCTCAGTAGACCCGGGCGTCACCTTTGCCTACTATGTCCGTCGCCAGCTCCGGCCTATCCGCGTAGCCTCGGCGATCATCTACGACGCCAAGGGCCAGCGGGTCGGGGAGATTCAGGTGGACTCGGTTACGGGGAAGCGGACGCGAGTGATGGACGCTTCGGCTCCGACCACGCCCACAATCCGCCCTCCGTCCGTCTGAGGTGCTGGGACTTATAGACGGCTGAGGTAAGCCGCCCGGTGATCTCGATAGGGCCCTCCGGTCCCCTGAGGTACACCACCTGGTCGGCTTGCTCCATCAAGACTCGGCTTCCCGCCGCTGCGTCCCTCAGGTCCTCTTGCTCCCCCGGGCTCCCCTTCCGGGCGTGATGTATGGCAAGGAACGCAGGGCCCCCCGCGACGTGCCTGAGCCGGCGCAGGACTTCCTTGGCGGGCTCCACCTCGTTGATGTTCAGCCCCACGAATAGGCTGTCAATGGCATCGAAGGCGACATAGCAGGGCCTGAGTGGGCGCAACTCGGCCATGATCGGGTCCAGTCCACCGCTCAGGGCTCCGGGCCGGGCCTCAAATATATGAACCGGGCTATCGGCCGGCAGACCGGCTTGGGCCAACTCCTCTTGCCAGAGGGGCATGGGCGTATCCCCTTGGATCATCACACAGGGCATGGGTTGGGGCTGGCGACTGAAGAACGGCCCCCCGACAGCGAGCGCGTGGAGCATCTGGGCGACCAGCAGAGACTTACCGATCTTGGGCTTGCTGAAACAGAGCACCCAGCCGCCCCCCGGCAACCATCCCTTGATGAGCCACTTGGGGGCAGGGTAGGGCTTGAGGCTGACGAGCTCGCCGATAGTCCAGAGGTGCTTCAATACGTATCCCGTATGCGGCTGGCGAGTTCTTCCCACTTCCCCTTGTCCGTGGCCTCCAGCTCCCCCGCCACGATCAGTGCCAGAATGACCACATGCCATTGTGACAATCGGTGGGCTCGGCTGAGGCGTTGGAGTGTCTCATATACGAGACGGGGCAGGCGCGGCAGGGTGAACTGGTAGTGAGGGCGAGGTGGCTTACTCAGGGTTGGCACCCTTTGTGCAATATATTATATGTAATGATATGTCCATTACCATAGGCCCCCGTAGGGGGCCTAGGATGGTCATGGTAATGGTAATAGCGCGGGGTGACGGAATGTGTCACTCCGGGTCGTGGGTACGGAAGAAGGTCACGGTCACGTCCTTTACTCGGACGACCTTCCAGCAGGTAGACTGGCCCTTCTTCTCTGGTCCCGGCAGGGCGGCATAGACCGCTTTGGGTGTGTCGTGGATGTTGATGCTCACAGCTGGCATGATGTGTCCTCCTTGGCAGGGAACAGGAGTCGCGCCAGGACGGCCCGCCGCATCCAGACGTAAAGGTTGTCGCCGGTTAGGTCCAGCATGATTTCGCCCGCTACGATCTCTCCATCGACAATGACGGCCTGTTGAAGATAGTCGATGTTGACGTTGATAGGCGGATAGTCTCGGTTCATAGGGGCCCCTCCTTATGCCCGTTCAGAGGGACCGGCACCGCTTTCCGGTCCCGGGACCTCATAAGGGCATGAACAACCCACTGATCATCAAGTCCTGATGTGGACGCTATCCACGGACGCCGCCTCTGCCCCAAGTGTCGAGGGCTCCAACTCCTCCAATGGGAGTGTGGTGCCCCCCGATCCGGCCAAGCCCTCGTCTGGCACTGTCTCAACTGCGGGGACCGTGAGTACACCGCCACGCGCCGCCACGGGGGCCTTCGATGGAGTCCCCTCCTACAGCCCGTCAAGCGTTGAGTTGTTCCTCCGGTGTCCCATGCTCTGGTACCTCCAGAGGCTCCGGGGGTGGGCTCCACGGGTTGAGGAATGGACCCCCAACCGGGCTGTAGGGTCCGCTGTGGCGTCAGGGCTGGCTATTCAGCGTCGGGTAGGGGTAGGACAGCGCCCCCCCTCGTCTGAGGCCCTCCAGGGAGCCCTGGCGAGCCTACAGGAGGCATGGCAGGAGCAGGACCAGTGGGAATTGCCCGTGGTAGAGAAACTGGTGGCCCGGGGGCTCACGCTAGCCTGTGAAGGCCCCCAGACCATCGGCATGGTCCGAGCCCTGCTGATCGAGGAGCCGGTGTACGGCCGCAAGCCTGACGTAGTATGGCGGGACACTGAGGGTCGAGTGGTGGTGGATGACGACAAGGTGGTGGTGTCCTTGGACGCCCGCTGGGAGTCCGAGCGACTGGCTGAGTATGACCACAGTTGGCAATTCCGGGACTACGCGCACCATGTGGGAGTCCTGTTGAGTGAGCCGGTGTACCAGGTCCGAGCCCACTTGATCGTGCTCGGCCCCCGCAAGCACGTCACGCTGCACCCCATGACCTACAGCCGGGACGTGCTGGACCGCTGGTATCGCTCGGCCCTGTCCGTGTGGGAGACGATGCACGCCATCGAGGAGCGGGCTCAGCCAGCGTGGCAGAACCTCCTCGTCTGCACGGACCGTCACACCCACTTCGGCCAACGGTGTCCGATGTACGACGCTTGCCATGTGTACGGCTGTGACGAGGGACAGATGGAGGCTTTGTACGAGCGAGCCCAGAAGGAGGGAATCTAAATCGTGCCCTTCAAGAAAGTCGAGCACACATCCCGGACACCCCGGCGGGTCCTGATTCAGGGCCCACCCAACTCCTTCAAGACCACAGCATTGACCCGGCTCCCCCGCCACCAAGTCGAAGGGGATGACGGCAATTGCTTCGTCATCAGTATGCCGGGGGAGAAGGGGTACGACACGCTCCCCACAGACGAGCCCGACCTCAAGAGTTTTATCTGGGAGGCCGACGTCGCCGAGAAGACCTCCTCCCAAGCCATCGTGACCGCTGTGGAGGCGCTCGTGTTTGGGGTGCTGGCCGGGAAGCACGGCACGCCGGTGTCGGTTGGGCTCGACGGAGCCCACAAGTATTACGACTACGTGCTGGACGCGGTGACGGGGGGTGTGTTCTTCCGAGGGGAGTCATTCGAGACTAATCTGTACGCCCGAGCCCACGAGCGGTTCAAGTTCTTCCTTAACCAGGTGAACTCCACCCCTGTTCCTTACATCTGGTGGACGAGTTGGGATGGACGAGAGGTGGACTCTCCGGAGTTGGCCAAGGCGCTGGGGTCCAAGGCCCCCTCGCATATCTTCCCCGAGTTCCCCGGCAAGATGGCCAAGAAGATCATGGGGGAGTTCTCCATCGTGCTGTACTCCAACGTGAAGTGGAAGGTGGACGGGTCGATGGAGGCTGAGTGGCAACTCCGCCCACAGGGGACTGTCTGGGGGGCCGCCGTCAAGGCTCCCTTGGAAGTCGTGGAACGCTTGCCCGTCACCATCCCTCAAGACTTCAAGGTGCTGGAGCAAGCCTTACAGGGGGCCTGGGAGCCCAAGGGGGGGAAGAAATGAACTATTGCAAGGAACTGCCCCAGCCAGTGAAGCACGTCATCACGTTGACGGCGGCGGAGGGCGAGACGCTTCGGGCTATTCTCCGCCCACTCTCGGACGACGATGCGGAAAGGGCGACTAAGCGTGTCGGAGCCCGATACGTTCCAACCTTGCTCATGAACCTCTACGAGGCACTCGGCCAATGAGCCAAGCCAGCGAGTACGCCGGGGCTAGGGAGCAGGCGCAGCGACTGTATCCGCGTGTGTGGCATAAACAGGCGACGTATGCTGAAGTAGACGAGTTGGGACGCCTTGTGCTCTCCAGCGACGACGCTTTGACCCCTGACAACGGGCTGGACCTCGCCTCCTACATCTTCGAGGTGATGGGGGACCCTCCGTACCCCGGGGACGATACCACGGATGAGGGGTTGCCGGCGTGGCAGTATCTCGCGGGACAGAGCGAGCGTTGGAGAGTCAAGGGGACAGACATGAGCAACGACGAAGTGCCCTTCTAATGACCCTGCTGGACTGGCAGAAGCGGATCACTCGGCGGGTGTTCGTGGACTCGGAGGGGCTGAGGCTGGGGGACTTGACGGGGATGTTGGCAGACATGTGGGAGGAGGCGCAGTCCCAAGCTAGTGGGCGAAGCGAGGAGGCGTTGCTGTCTGTGCTAGCGTGGCTTCGGGGGTATAAAGAGCGGGCCGAGGCGGACCTTGAAGCCCTGATGGCTCTCCCCTGTGCGTGGCAACTACCAACCGGGGAAGAAATGAGACACCGTAGGGAGCCGGTCTTGCCAGTTGGCTACATCATCGAAGGGTTGACGGTAGCAGAGGGAGGACCTGAAGCAGAGGACCTGAAGCAACTGTTGGATACACCGTGGCAACTACCAACCAAGGAGGACACAGAGTGACGGACTTCGATGGCACGCCCATGGACGAAGAGGTTTCACTGGACACCCTGGCCGACATCCCCGTGGACATGGGGGAGGTCACACAGGGCCTCAAGGACGCCAGCCTGCCCGCTGGCTGGTACACCACCGACCCCGAGCTCGGTATCGTGAGCGTGGGTAGGTCGGACAAGACGAGCCGCCCGTATGCCCGATTCTTTGGGGCCATCACGGGCCCGGAGTCGGGGAAGTACGGCTTCGGCTGGTCTTGGGAGCGCCACAATCGGATCGTGGACGGCGTGGACACCGGCAAGCCGGACCAGATGTACAAGAACTTCGCCACCCTCGTCACCCTGTACGAGAAGGCCCACGAGGAGCGGCCCAAGAAGGTGGACGACGTGAACAAGTGGGTGGCCAGCATCCCCATCCAGATCCGGCTGGTGCCTGGCCGTGACGGCGGCGACCCTTTCCTGGTGGCGATGCGGCTGGTTCCCTGACAAATGGGCTGCCTGGCCTGCGGGTGCTCCGTCCATACGGCCCCCCAGACGTGGGAAGTACGGTGTGCCTCCTGTGGGAAGCAGAAGTGGCCGTATCAGGCCGATAACCCAAGGAGTTCTTACGTTTGTGGGCTCTGTCGTATGGAAGGGGCACGCAGGAAGGCGGCTGTAGAGGTCACAAAGCGGCTTGGACCGCCTAGGAATAGGCAAGCCGCTACGAGAAAGGCCGTCTGAGGGGTGGTCCCTCTCGCCGTCCTCGTGCCCCTTCGTCCCCTTAGCGGCGCAGACGTGGTCTATCTGGACACCATGCTGGCCACGATCCTCTGCGAGTGGCAGAAGGGGGAGCGGCAGTCCACCCGAGTCATCATGGAGCCAGATGCTCGTCCGTGACATGCCCGGGTGCCTTGGATGCCCCCATCGAGGTACAGGTAACCAGCCCTTCGTGCCTGATGAGGTGTTCCCGGGAGCCCCCGTGTTGGCGGTCTTCCAGAACCCGGGGGCTGAGGAGGAGGCTCAGGGCCGTCCTCTGGTAGGACCTACCGGCCAGATGATGGAGCGGACCTTCTTCCCCTTGGCCGGGCTCCAGCGTGGCGAGGTCTCGCTGGCCAACACGCTCCGGTGCCGCTGGCGAGGCGGCAACCAGCTCCCTGACCTCAAGGACAAGGGGCTACAGGCTGCGATAGCCCACTGTACCCAAGCCCACCACAGGCTCCCCGAGGGGGCCATGACGATCCTAGCCTCTGGCGAGTATGCCGTCCATGCCATGACCGGCTGCCCCAAGCCCTTCAGTGACCGGGCAGGCCAGCCGTCAGGGTGGCGGGGCTTCGTGCTCCCCTATAGCCCCGGAGCGTGGCGGCACCCTGTCTCTGTGTGGACCCCCGGCCCTCGGGATATCCCCGTGCTGGCCACCTATCACCTTGCCCTCTTGTTCCGCCAGCCCCTTAACCAAGTCGCCATGAAGCGGGACTGGTCCAAGGTGTGGAGTTTGGTCGGGCGGACATGGCCGGTGAAGTTCCCCCCGATCCGTACTGAGCCTCCAGATCCGTGGCCAGCCCTGTCCGCTTTCGATACAGAGTTTCACCGCTCCGACCCGAGCCAACTCACCCGCTACTCCATGGCTACCAGCGGAGCCGTGTACGTGGTAGAGGCCCGTGATGCTGGCCCCGTGGCGGTCGCCCCTGGCTCCGTGGTAGTGGCCCACAACGCCTCCGTAGACGTGCCCCATGTGGCCCGCATCCTGCCCGTGGGGGATATCCAAATCGAAGACACCATGCTCATGGACGCCGTGTTGTGGTCAGGCTTCCCCCATGACCTCAACTCCCTCGGGAGCCTGTACGGTCGGACCAATCGGCATAAGCACCTGGCCGAGGCTAACCCCATCCAGTACTCAGGGGGGGACGCCCTGCACACCTTGGACACCTGGCACGCCCTGTCCGCTCAGTTCACCCGGGACCCTCAATCCAAGTGGGTGTACGACCACTGCCAGCGGCCCCTGCTCCCCATCCTGCTCCGGGCCAAGCAAACTGGCAGCCGGGTGGACCAGAATCGGGTCCAGGTCGCTCTCAAGGCTATGCACAGTCAGCAAGCCGATGTCACGAAGCGGGCTCAGGCGGCCCTTGGCTGGCCCGTCAACGTGGGCAGCAGCAAGCAGGTGAGCGACTGGTTGTTCAAGGTGGAGGGGGTGCGATGAGGGCGTGGGTGCGTAGGATGTGGCACAGACTGACCGGGCGGTGTGAGTATTGTAGCCATCGTCTCATGGTGATGGAGCCTGGGATCTTCGCGCTCTACTGCCTGGTATGCGACGGGCCGCAATGACCCCCGACGCTGAGCGGCTGGCGGCGATCCGGGGGACGCGGGAGAAGTTTGAGCGTGAATTACGATGCTGCGGCGTGTGCTTTACCGCGAAGCCGTGTCAATTCCTCAAGGCGGCTCACGTGCCTCTGTACAAGTGGGTGTGTGCCAGGTGCAAGGATGACTGGATTTCTGAGTGACCCGGCTCCCACCGGGCAGCCCGAGAGGAGAGGACGGATGACCGACCACGTGCTGCGGGAGCAAATCCGAGCGGTAATCAGCGAGTACGATCTCTCCGGCTCCGATAAGCAGCGAATCCTGCTTGCCCTCCTCGCCCTCCTCGCGCCGGTCGTGGAGGAGCGGGACCAGTTAAGGGAGATGCTGAGGCGAGCCGTCTACGTCGCTGATCGAGCGGTCACGCTGGGTGTCCACAATCCTGAGTGGTTCCGAGGTGAGGCCGATGCCTACCGCGACGCCCTCGCCGCGGGTGAAGATTCGCAAGCGTCTTGGCCCGCCACCTTGGAATCGAGAGAGGAGCCCCCGCTCATGACTGACGCCACCTGTGAACTCGCCCGGCTGTCCCCCCACGGCCCCGTCGTGGTCGTGTGCCCGCGCGGTCACGGGTACTGTG
>ERZ1292645.66-Hain-H14-02um-R2-66-length-48137-cov-6_pt1 | contig 48137 bp, 49 predicted proteins | sample MGYA00564401_ERZ1292645 | MGnify/ENA primary metagenome ERZ1292645 (study PRJEB36523, sample SAMEA6512644) | groundwater metagenome | collected 2019-01-09 | study: AquaDiva: Metagenomics assemblies of 32 groundwater samples | reverse complement strand
TCTTTGGCGTACGCATTTCAAAGAGTTCTTCAACTCTTGGAAGACCTTGGGTCACGTCAGACATAACGATACCTCCATAGTGCTTAACCTTCATGGTAAGCTGTGTTCCTGGTTCACCAATACTTTGCGCAGCCATAACACCGACTGGAACACCTTTACCGATTAATTGCTTGGTTGAGAAGTCCCATCCATAACAGGCGGCACACAGTCCGTAAGAAAGCTTACAGGTAAGTGCTGATCGTACCACTGCTTCCTCAACTTCATGTTCGTCAAAGAGTTTTGCTTCTTCTTCACTGATTTCAGTTCCAGCCTTCAAGATAACTTTCTTGGTTTTCTTTGAAACAACATCTGCTCCAAGCACACGACCAAGAACTCTTTCTGACAAAGCCGCAGTTCTGTTCTTTTCGGTATGATACATGGTTATGCCATCGGTTGTACCACAATCATCTTCCCGGATAATCACTTCATGAGCCACATCAACCAAACGTCGAGTTAAGTATCCTGCGTTTGCTGTTTTCAAAGCTGAATCGGTCAAACCTTTTCGTGAACCACGGGCTGATGACACGTATTCAAAGATTGAAAGACCTTCACGGAAGTTAGATTTAATTGGTAACTCAACGATCTTTCCGGTTGGATCAACGATAAGACCACGGATAGCTGAAAGCTGTTTGAGCTGTTCGAGACCTGCACGAGAACCTCCAGAATCAATACTGATTTTGATAGGATTGTGCTTTTCAAGAGCCTTCCAGGTAAGATCACCAACAACATCCGTTACTTTCATCCAAACTTCATTTGAAAGTCTTTTCTTTTCGTTAATGGTAATCAAACCATTCTGATAGTCACTGTCGATCTTGGCAACCTTTACTTCGGCTTCAGCAACATATTTTTGTTTCTCAGGGATAATGTCGTTGTCAAAAGCAGCGACACTCACACCAGAAATGGTTGCACCCTTAAATCCAAGATTCTTAATGCGGTCAATAAGAGCTGCAACTTCATCAGATGAGTACATCTTCATAGCCCGCATAATAAGCTTTTTGATACCACCCGCATTGACACTCTCGTTAATAAAGCCATATGATTCAGGAAGGAGTTCATTGAATTTCAATCGACCAGCACTTGTTTCAACAAGCTTTGCCTCTTTATCACCATAGGCTGTCAGGCGAACCTGGATTGTTTCTTGCAGTTGAATCTTACCAAGGTCATAGGCAAGGAGTGCTGCGTTTTTGTTTTCAAAGTATGCTTGTTCTTCTGCTGGCTTAACCAATCTCTCATCAAGTGATGTCAAGAAGAATGAACCAAGTGCCATTTCTTTGTTTGGCAAGGTGATTGGATCTCCGTTTGCAGGTTTGAGCAAGTTATGGTTAGGCATCATAAGCGCAATTGCTTCTTCTTGTGCTTTCTTAGAAAGTGGAATATGCACAGCCATTTGATCACCGTCAAAGTCAGCGTTATAACCGGCACAGACACAAGGGTGAAGCTGAATCGCAGCACCTTCAATAAGGACTGGATAGAATGCCTGAATACCAAGTTTATGAAGCGTAGGAGCACGGTTTAGAAGAACCGGATGATTCTTGGTAATTTCTTCAAGGATATCAAAAACCTCTGGTGGACGCTTCTCGATATATCGTTTTGCTGACTTAATATTGGTAGCAAGGCCACGAACGATTACTTCACGAAGAATAAACGGCTTAAACATTTCAAGTGCCATTTCTTTTGGTAATCCACACTGGTTCAGTTCAAGATCAGGTCCAACAACGATAACAGAACGACCGGAGTAATCAACACGTTTTCCAAGCAAATTCTGTCGGAATCGACCTTGTTTTCCACGAAGCATGTCTGAGAGAGATCGAAGCTGTGCCGCACTTTGACTTGTTCGCTGTGATGAATCAATAAGTGCGTCGACTGATTCCTGGAGCATTCTCTTTTCGTTTCGAAGAATGATTTCAGGTGCACCAAGTGCGAGAAGATGCTTCAAACGATTGTTTCGGTTAATCACACGGCGATACAAATCGTTCAAATCTGACGTTGCAAATCGTCCTCCTGAAAGCTGAACCATCGGACGAAGATCTGGTGGAATAACAGGAAGTACGGTCATAATCATCGCAGATGGTGATACTCCTGCTTTGCGCATGAATTCGATCAATCGAAGTCTTTTCACAATCTTTAAGTAGCGCTGTCCAGTTGCTTTTTCTGATTCGGTACGAAGATCAGCAATTAATGCTGAAAGGTCTAAGTTATTTACAACTTCTGCAAGTGCTTCAGAACCAGTCTTAATAGTAAAGAAGATTGGGGTATCGTATTCAAGCAGTTTGAAGTACTCATCTTCTGATAACACACTACCAACGCGAAGACTCTTCAAAAGTTTGGTGAACGTATCTGAAATTTCATCAAGTTTCTTCATTTCTGAAGTAAGGGTTTCACCTGTATGGACAAGTTTCTGGCGAAGAGCAATATCTACTTCTTCAGCAATCATTTGCTTTTGTTCGCTTGGGAATTTACTGCCTGTTACTTCTTTCTTTTTCTCTTCTGCTTCAGTCGTCAGTTTTGTTTCTTCATCTTTGATTCGCTGCTCAAGTGCATCTTTTCGCTTTGCAAAAGTGTCAGCAAAGGCATCAAGTGCTTCTTTTTTCTTTTCTTCATCAACGGTTGTAATGAAGTAAGATGCATAGTAGATAATAGATTCAAGACTCTTTTGTGGGACATCCAATAAGAGTGAGAGTGCACTTGAAGCACCTTTGAAATACCATACATGTGAGACAGGAGCTGCAAGCGTGATGTGACCCAATCGCTCACGTCGAACACGAGAAAGAGTTACTTCAACGCCACATTTGTCACAAACAATACCACGATAACGGATTCTCTTGTACTTTCCACAATAGCATTCCCAATCTTTGGTAGGACCAAAAATTCTTTCATCAAAAAGACCATCTTTTTCTGGACGAAGCGTACGATAGTTAATCGTTTCTGGCTTGGTTACTTCTCCATATGACCATTGCATGATGTCATCGTTGGTTGCAAGAAGTAATTTCAATGACTTGAAGTCAGAAATATTAAGATCTTTTAAGATGTTTTTCCCTTTGTTATTCATATTATTTTTGTGCTACCTCCATTTCAGGTTCTACTATTTCTTCTGTTTCGGCTTCTCCAGCAACAGCCTGCGCATTGAGTGATTCGTCAACAACTTCTTCTGCTGCAAGGGCGACTTCAAGAGCTTTTACTTCTTCTTTAACAGCTTCTGAGGCTTTCTCTTCTGCTACTTCTGTCGCTTCATTATACACCTGTGCGTCAGTTGGCACAACATTGAGTGCGAGTGACTGTAATTCTTTAATAAGCACCTTGAATGACTCAGGAACCTTTGGTGTTGGGATATCAGTCCCTTTCACAATTGCTTCAAAAGCTTTAGCCCTTCCAACGACATCGTCAGATTTGATGGTTAACATTTCCTGTAAGATATATCGTGCACGATGTGATTCAAGAGCCCAAACTTCCATTTCTCCAAGACGCTGACCTCCCATTTGGGCTTTACCACCAAGTGGCTGCTGGGTAACCAGAGAGTATGGACCAGTTGAACGAGCGTGCGTCTTGTCCTCAACCATGTGGATAAGCTTCATGATGTAGGAGATACCGACAACAACTGGGTTTTCGTATGCTTCACCACTTCGACCGTCAAAGAGTTGTACTTTTCCATTCATTGGAAGACCTGCTTGCTTAAGAAGTTCAGTAATTTTTTCTTCTTTTACTTTTTCAAATGCTGGGATACCGACTTTAATACCAAGCTTTTCTGCTGCAAATCCAAGGTGGGCTTCAAGAATCTGTCCCAAATTCATACGGGCAAGAATACTCACCGGTGAAATAATAATATCAACAGGAGTTCCGTCAGCCATGTACGGCATGTCAGCAATAGGCATAATTCGAGAGATGATACCTTTGTTTCCGTGACGTCCAGCAAGTTTGTCTCCAACAGAGATATGTCGGAACTGTGCTACTTCAACAATAATTTTTCGCATAGCACCTGGTTCAAGTTCATCACCTTGCTTGCGGTCAAGAATCTGGACACTAATAACGGTTCCTCGCTCACCATGAGGCATACGAAGACTGGTATCTCGTACTTCACGAGCTTGTTCACCAAAGATCGCCCGAAGTAGTCTCTCTTCTGCAGTAAGCTCTGTTTCACCTTTTGGAGCGATTTTACCAACAAGAATTGATCCTGGACGAACTTCACTTCCAAGGACAACAATACCCTCTTCATCAAGGTTTGCAAGATCTTCTTCTGAAACGTTTGGAATATCTCGAGTTGTTTCTTCCATACCAAGCTTAGTTTCAACAACGGTTGCTTCATACTTTTCAATATGAATTGATGAAAGTACGTTATCTTTTACCAATCGCTCAGAGACCACAATAGCGTCTTCGTAACCAAGACCATCAAGTGAAGTATACGCAATAAGCAAGTTGCGTCCGAGTGCCAATTCTCCCTTTTGACTTGAAGGACCATCGATAAGTAGATCTCCTTCTTTGATCACTTGGCCATCTTTCACAACTGCACGCTGTGTGTACGCTGTTGCATTCGAAGTACGTTCAAATGTTTCAAGAGAATAGGTAGCACGCTGTCCTGCTCCACCTTCAAGCACAACTCGCTTTGCATCAACAAAAGAAATCTTTCCAGCAAATGGTGCCCGTACAACTCTTCCCATAACTTCAGCAACGGTTCCTTCCATACCTGTTCCAACAACAGGACTTTCAGGATTAACGAGCGGAACAGCCTGACATTGCATGTGCGTTCCCATCAGTGCACGGTTAGCTTCATCGTGTTCAATAAAAGGAATAAGTGAGGCACTTGTCCCGACAACCTGTCGTGGAACAATATCAATGTAAGAGATCATCTCACGATCAACTTCAATAAATTCACCTCGGTAACGTGCAGGCACACGTGCATCAAGAATTTCACCGTCTTCTGAGATATTGATACCAAGATGTGTTACATATTGATCTCGCTCATCATCTGCAGAGAGATAGACTACTTCATCAGCAATTTTAACAATTTCGCGGCTGCCCTTCTTCTCTCGTACTACCTTTTTGTAAGGAGTTTCTAAGAATCCATAATCATTTACTCGTGAATAGAGTGCCATATAGGTAACAAGTCCAATGTTTGGTCCCTCGGGACTCCTGATAGGGCAAATTCTTCCGTATTGTGAACTGTTGATATCTCGGATCGAGAAAGCTGCGCGTTCTCGTGAGATACCACCAGTACCCATAACCGTCAGACGGTTTAAGTTATCAATTTCAGAAAGTGGGTTTGTCTGATCAAGAATTGTTGAAAGCTGTGATGTTCGGAAGAATTCATTGATAGCAGCCATAATAGGACGTGCATTAATAAGATTAGCAACGGTGATTGGCACATCAGCCTGCAAAAGACTCATACGCTCTTTGATACTTCGCTCAACACGAAGCACACCAACACGGAAAGCATTGATAGCAACAAGTTCTCCAACACTTCGGACACGGCGGTTTGAAAGACTATCAATATCATCAACGTCGCCCTTACCTTGCTCAAGCGTAATAAGGTAAGCAAGTGAAGCAACGATATCGTCAACCGTCAAGACACGGTCTTCGGTTGGGACAAATCCTGGAACTGATTGAAGTCTCTTGTTTGTTTTGTAACGACCCACTTCACCAAGATCATAGCGTCGTGCATTGAAAAAGAGGTTTGTGAAGTATTCACGAACTTTGTCGAGAATAACTGGCTCGCCTGGATGCATTTTCTTAAAAATTTCAACAAGTGCTTCAGTTTCACTTGTTGTTTCATCTTTTTGGAGAGTGTTTTCGATAAGATCTATTTTGCCATCTTTCCCTGCATACTCAGCAAACTTTGCTTTGATTGCCTCATTGTCTGAAATACCAAGTGCTCGAAGGAAAGTTGTTGCGAGGAATTTTCGACGTCGGTCGATCTTAACAGTAATAGTACCGTAGCGAGTTGTTGCAAATTCAAGCCATGAACCATGTACTGGTCGAATTTCACTTGAATAGAGTGATTTACCAGTGATGGGGTCTTGTGCACCAGTAAAGAAAACACCAGGTGAACGAACGAGCTGGTTAACAACTGCACGCTCAATACCATTCACAATAAAAGTTCCACGCTCAGTCATTTGTGGGATATCACCAAGGAAAACTTCAGCACTTTGGTGCTCATCAGTTTTTTTGTTTGTCAGGGTAACAGAAACAGTAAGAGGAGCACTATAGGTAAGGCCTTTAACGAGTGCTACTTCTGGATCAATAGTTGCTTCACCAAGTTTGTGTTTGTGGAAGGCAAGCGCCCAGTTTTTGCCAGTAAAATCATCAACAGGAGTAATTTCTTTGACGATTTCAGCAATCCCTTCTTCTTGGAATATTTTGTATGATTTCTTTTGAACTGCGAGAAGATCAAGCTTTGGCAGCATTGTGTATGTTTTCCCCCAGTTTTGTCGTATAGATTGGTCGGTTTGGTCTGAGTGCTTAGGCATCGTGCGTTATATATATTTTGGTAGGCAGTCCCCTAACAGACAATAAAAGACACAGAGGGACTTGCCCCTTGTATCTTTATATGACAGAGAGTGTTTCTATGTATATCATATATATCCTTATTCTGTCAAGGGTTTGATACTAATTGCTCTACCTGTATGGCGTCATTTATTCGCTCTTGAGCAAAATTTGTTACATCTCGTACACCCTGTTGATTCAAAATAGGGTCTTGTGAGTTACTAACACTCGCACTCGTTCTGTACCTTTTGCTCCGCTCAGGAAATTCTGCACCAATTACCGTACGGATAGTATACCCATCATCCTCTTTTTGTACACCAATTGAAAAAACGTCAGGCAAACCCATAATAAGATGACCGCCAATTGCAGCCTCAGGATTCGTCGACCACGAGACGGATATACTGTCTATTTTCTCAGCAGGGAGTATGCCATCGGGAAGATATCGACTTGCATTCTCGTTCCACCAACGATCATCTACTTTTGCACTAATGGTATAAATGACACCATTAACACCTTTCTTTGTCAATAATATCTCATGATTTCCCCCTTCGATTGCAGCCATAAAGCCATTATCACCAACGCGGAGTAGCCATGGTTTCTTTGGCTCAACCAGAACCTGACCAAGCTCTGACATATTACCCTTTAAAGGGGTTTCTAAGGATGCATGTGCAAAGAGCTCAGTAATTTGTGTCGAGGAACTTGTCAGATACTCTTGTAAGATATCGTCAGTAGTAGGCTTTTCATTTGGAGAAATTGCTTCATATGCAGGTGCTGGTATCTTTGGTTCTTGCTGTATATGCATTCCTGCAGCAATGCCTGTAACGACTGCTGCTCCAACTGCAACTGTATTTCTAGTTCGCCTAAATCTAGGTTGTGTCAATCTTGGATGACGCCCAAATATATTTTTCTTTTTAGATCTCGGTATCGGTAGTGGAACTGTGTCAGCTTGGCTAACGTCAGTTGGACGACGAATCTCCATCGTATCAGCTCGGCGACGATGAAGATCCAGTGTATTTTCGTTAGACATATTTTTATAAACCCATACTTTTCCGAATTTTTTGCCACAATGTTTCTTCTTGTTGAGGTGCTGGAAGAGCAGCAAGTATTTGCTGGGCTTGCTCAGGAGAGAGTTGCACTACTTGCCCGTTATTCCCTGACTGTTGTGAGACAACCTGCTGCACCATACCATTCTTAAAGAGATCTCCAATTGGCATTTGCATCAGTTGATTATTGCTTGTAGCCGAAAGCATCTGTTGTAATTGTGCAGGAGTAATTCGCATTGCTTGCATTACCATGCCCTGAGCATGGGTATTATTCTTAAGAAGCTCTCCAAGTGTTTGTTGCAGGATACCTGAAGACTGAGATTGACTGCTTTGTATCTGTTGGGTGGCTACCTGTGGGAGACTATCAGTATTCACAAACTTAGTATAACGTTTTTTTGAACCACTGTACAGAAAGCCTGTTAAACTCTTCCCTCCATGCTGGATCATCGAGACTATGAGACGATTCTTTAATGACTGATGCTTCTTTCTGTTTTGCAGCAACAGCCTGAGACAGATATGCTTCACACATTCTTTCCGGAATAACTGTATCTTTTTCAGAAATCACAACGAGGAGCCTTCCAGTGAACGTACTCATTGCTTGGATAGCAGTTGTTTCTTCCATTTTTTTCATGGTCTGAAAAAAAATTTCTTCTTTCTCCATGATCTGCGTGTAGGAAACCATATCATTTGGATATGCAGCTGGAGCTCGGAGGACAAGTGATGCTACTTTCCGCTTTCTTGCAATGAGTGACGCAATCGTCCCTCCAAAACTTGAGCCGCAGAGACCAATACGTTCAGTATCAATCCCCTTCTGGTTTGCCAAGAAATCATAGGCGGTAAGACCATCACGAACTCCATCTGCTATGGTGAGCTTTGCAAAATCGCCTTCACTTGCTCCATGCCCTCGAAGATCAATTGACAATCCTGCAATTCCTTGTTCAGTAAGCTTCTGGGCAAGTGGAAGATAATTCTTTTGACTGCTTGTCATGCCATGAAAGAAAATAACACCTGGGAATTTTTGCCGTGAAGGGCTGGGTTCAAAATAGGTTCCAGAAATCTTTTGCCCATCGACGAGGAACTGAATCTTTTCCATACTATTTCTTTCGCTTCTCTATCCAGTCCTGCCAGGCGACCAGAAGCTGTGCCGCGTTGAAGATTGAAGAATATGTCCCACTCAGCATACCGATAAAGAGCGCAAATACAAACCAGCGGATTGTTTCTCCTCCAAAGAGTAATAAGGTAAAGAGTACCAACAGTGTTGTCCACGACGTATTGAGTGAACGAACAAGAGTCTGTAAAAGTGAGTCATTCACCACTTGGCCAAAAGGCACACCTGCAGTTCTCTTCAGATTCTCACGAATACGATCAAAGACAACAATAGTATCGTGAACAGAGAATCCAATAACCGTTAAGATCGCCGTTACAAATAAGCTATCAACTTCGACTCCAAAGAAATGACCAAGTATGGAGAATACCCCAATGACAAAAAGGGCGTCATGAATCAGTGCAGCAATTGCACAAACACCAAAGCGCCAACTACTGGCTGGTTTCCTTACGCCACGGAATGACCAGGCAATATAGAAGATAATGACAAGTGAAGCCACACCGATAGCTTTAAACGCATTCAGGGTAATCTCTTGACCAATTACCGGACCAATGGTTTCAAATTCATCTTGGGTAAACTCTCCGGCTGTTTTTTTGAGCTCTACAAGAACGGCTGCATTTTGCTTATCATCTAATGGCTTTGTCCTGACAACTACTCGATCACCGGAGGGCTGAATCGTTACCACATCAATTCCTTTTGCTTCAAAAGCTTTCTCAACGGTCTCGATCTTCTGTTCATTGACTGGCTGTGGAAAGACAAGTGTCGTTCGTGAGCCTCCGGTAAAGTCAATCGAAAGATTAAGCCCCCAGAGGAACAATGAAACAACTCCTGGAACAATCATCAGGAATGAAAAAAGAAAATACCATTTTCGTTTACCAATAATATCAAACATAATTTTTTACTCCTTATAAAACGTACGCAAGAACGTACGAGTGACCACAATTGCTGAAAACAATGAAACAAAGACTCCAAGAGCAAGGGTAACCGCGAAACCTTTAATCACGCCCGTACCAAAATAAAACAAAATAGCACTAATGAGAAGACTGGCGACATTTGAGTCACGGATAGATAACCATGCTCGAGAAAACCCAAGCCTAATTGCAGCTTCTCGTGAACGGCCTCTCCGTAATTCTTCTTTGACACGTTCAAAGATGAGGATATTGGCGTCAACAGCAATACCAATCGATAAAATAAAGCCAGCTATCCCAGCAAGTGTCAGCGTTACAGGAATTAACCTGAACAATGCAAGCATGAGTAAGGTATACACAATCAGTGCCATACTTGCAATAACACCAAGTCTTCCATACAGTCCTATCATAAAGACCACAATGACGACAAAGCCCAATGATCCAGCAATTAGACTCTTTTGAATAGAATCATTACCCAAGCTTGCTCCAATAGCATGTTGTTCAAGAACCGTTAAGGATATGGGGAGAGCACCAGCATTGAGTTGAATCTGCACAGTCTTTGCCTGATCGGTCGTAAACTCACCACTGATTACGGCCTGTCCTCCATAGATCGCTTCATTGACTCGGGGCGCCTCGATAATTTGATCATCAAGTGCAATTGCCAGAATCTTTCCCACATTGTCTTTGGTTATCTGACCAAATTTCTTGGCTCCTGCGCTGGTAAAGTTAAGACCAACCTGTGGTTTTCCTGTACTTGGATCAAAAGTAACGGTTGCCTCCTTCAGGTCTGCCCCGGTAAGATCAGTTTTCTTGGCAGTTGGCCCCATGAATTGCGCTATCCCAATTGGTACCCCTGATGTTGAAGCAATCTGAGCCGCTTCACTTGCTTCAAATGTCCCCTCTCCTTCTTGCCAAAAGGTCAGCTTGGCAGTCTTTCCTACAAGCGCTACAGCCTGATTAACATCCGTAACACCTGGGATCTCAACGATAATACGATAATCATCGTTTACTTTTGCTGTCTGTACCACAGGCTCTGAGACACCAAAGAAATTGATTCTGCGTTCAATGACTTCTTTTGCTGAATCAAGTGCCGCCTGTTTTCGAGCATCAGGGATATCATCCATTTCCGCACGGAGCGTAACACTTGTGCCTCCCGCAAGATCAAGACCTTCATGCAAGGAAAAATCAGGCTTCAAACTAAGGAATCCTAGATAGGTGCTTGGAGCAAGACCAGGAATGGAAATCGTCGTTCCAAAAGCTTTTATCTGGTACGGTTGAGAAAAATTGATCAGCAAAGAAATAGCTGTCAAAAAAAGGATTAAGATGAAGAACCAGCGATTTTGTTTCATGCAAGCATGGCCTCCTCATCACCAATTAACAGCAATCGTGAACCGAGCAAGATCGATGTTAAAAAAGGATCATTACGTTGTTTTCTAAATTTAAATTCTTCCTCAGTCATCGCTGTATAATTTACCTCTGTCCCAATCCGCATTTCTTCATCCCGAACCAGAAGTGCTAGCTCTGGAAGCACAACCGTCCCAACAACCATCAGATCCACTTCATCTGGTGACTGTTTTTCTTTTTTAACAAATTTGCCGGAGAACATAGCATATTTGATCTTGCCAAGTTTGGTTCGATTCGCAAGCATTTTCTGACCAAGCCCAATGGTCTTTGATCCAACTCTCAGTAGGTCAGTATAAAAGGGATAATCTTTAGCGAGAAAATAATACACTCTATTTGCACGGTTTTCTTTATTGAGGACTCCTTGCTTCTCCAGATGAATCAATTCCCGACGGACAGCATTTATTTCTTCATCGACCCTGCGGACGCATTCACGAACATGATACATCTCTGAGGGCTTCGTGAGAAAGAGGTTAAGTATTTTTACTCGGGTTTTGGAAGTGATGAGATCTGACAACATAGGATAATCTATCAGATTATAGCATCTATTTGCTCATTTTTGGAAAGAAAAATAATCACTTCTTTTTCGGCTTTTCTTTCGTTATAGTATCATTCGTAATAAGAACCAATGATTCTTTTACAGATGTATCCATATAGTCAATTTACTTCTACCAATGACCCCACAGGTTGTATTTCAAACCAGATTTTACCTTTGTTAAAAGCAATTTCTTCACCTTGAGCATCCATGATGACAAGTGGATCAACTCGTCGGGCTTTCTTCCAGGTTCCTTCAATCTCTTTCCCATCCATAAAGATAGTTACATTCCCAGTACCTGTGGTTCCATAGATCATATGAGCGTTCCCTTCATAGCCATCGTTTGCACGGCTTTCTTCCATAGAGAGTATGACAAGATTCTTGGTAGCAATCTGTTTTTTGGTATTCCGATCGTTGTGTTTGATGCCACCATTCTCACGGAGATACGTATTTGTCTTGGGATCATAGGTCCATTCCACAGCATAATCAGGATTATTCCAGAAGTCAATGTGTATTGAATCTGTTTGAGGAGCAGCCGCAGGAGCATCATCTTTAAAGGTATATTCGGTAAAACTCGAATCCCATGACTTGCCATTTTTATCAACATTGGTTAACTTACGTTTTTGCCCTACTTCCCACAGCTTTGTCGTATTGGAGTACATGGTGTGTTCTGTCGCAACCTGCCTTCCGAGTCGTCCTTCATCTCGCCAAAAGGTAGGATAGCCAACAGAAAACTGATTAATATCATTATGCTGAGCCCATCCATAATCAACGATCTGCCCTAGTGCATTGGCTGGCCCTGGGGTATTGGCTCCACCAACATGAGCATACAAGGGATAATTGCCATAGCCTGAAATGAGATCAAGAAAATACGTACGAGCAGAACGTACAGGCCCGACAATACCTGCATCGTTACAATAATAGATATTGAGAGTTCGAGTAATTCCACCCTCGGCAACTGCTTCAAATGTCACGTCGGAAGCATTAATTCCTGACTGAGGACGAGCATCAAGATGGTTTTCAACCATGACACCAAGCGGCCGATGTTTTTCCCACCAATTACGTTGGGTCTTTGAATACTTCTCACCCGTAAGAGGACACACTTCCGTTTTTGGTTCATTGGGATTAAAAAGAATTGCTTGATAGTCATTTTCAAGGTTTGTTTTCAGAGGCATATCAGATGCTACAGGTGTTGTTTGCGTAGACTTCTGCTCTAAGAAAACATTATAGGAAAGAAACGCCGCAACTGCGTAAATTATCAGGCTTAAAATGCCAATGACGAGTTTATTCATAAGGCAGAACCAAAAAAATGCTATTTGGTATGCTCAGCTAGACTTAAGGCTCTCTTCTCTTCATCAGAGAGTTCATGTTCGATACCCTTACCTTTTACTACCCTCTTTGCGTACCATCGCATCCCTGTTCGAGCGTAGAGCGCAGTAATGACGACACCGGTATCGTACGAATCTGCCAGTGTCAGAATGAAACTATGATCACCTCCAGTATCTTTAAAAGGGTTAAATCGAAGGAGGCCTATCTTCTGAATGTGCAATCGCTCTTCTTTTTCTATTGTAGCACAGCGACTCATCAGTTCAGCAATGGCTTGTTGTGACTTAGTATTTTCCTTGATAATTTTGGTCAGCACGGTATCAAGTGTATTGCGGCTTACTCCTCCGGTAAAGAGCATATATCGAGCATGTAATCGACGGAAAGAAAACGTCAACCATCCAACCCAAACAAGCAAAATAAGTAATAGTATAAAAATAGGCGTATCCATATGAATCAAACTGTCTCCTGCCATATTAGCCTCTTGACAGCCTGAGTGTCAATAGTGTAATCTAGGCTCATTCATGCCTAAAAAGAGAAAAACTCGCCAGCAAAAGATGCAAAGCGTTGATCGGCAAAAAAGTCCCGTTGCTCAAGCCAAACAGGATCTTTCTCCTGAGCCATATACTTACTCTCTCCCTCAAACAACGGTATCGGCAATTGGTCTAAAGACACCTTCTGTTGCCCAAAAGACTGCATCGATAACCGTTAGTGAATATGCATATCTTGGAGGTGACCTCCGCAAAACACTCCTTCTGACATTAGCAATTGTTATCTGTCAGCTATTACTGTTTTTCTTTTTACCAGGCGTTTATAAATAAGTAAACGTGAAGGGGGGTGATTATACTATGGCATCAATGTATTGTGTAAAATGTCGCGACAAGCGAGATGTTGAAGACCCAGAACAAGTAACCATGAAAAATGGTAAACCAGCTTTGAAGGCAAAATGTCCAGTTTGTGGTACAGGAATGTACAAAATCGGATCAAAGTAATTTGTTTCCTAAGAAACAATAAAACCCCGCATTATTGCGGGGTTTTTGGTATGATGAAATAGTAGCCACGTATGTTTACTTCGATCAAACACTTTTTTGCAGCAATTGATAAAGCACTCGCTGTCTCAGAAAAATATATTGACAAACGAATCCTTACGGGAAAATTTGTTGAGGATCTTGTAACACTTACTGTGTTAGGCAAAAAGTATCTCAAAAAGCATTGGCCTGATTGGTGCAAAAAGATTCTGGCCGCACCTATCACCAAACTACTCATTAAGATCGCTCTTTTCAGTATAGGAATCATGAGAAAAATCCCCATCTTCGGAGAGATTGTACCGCTCAGTGCAGATGGTTTTAATCTGTGGGGAAAGTTTTTTAACCAACTTTCTTTACTTTTTCTGAGTACCTTGCTTCTCTTTTTTGGACAAGTTTTACTCCTCAATAATTCTCTTTTACTCTTTTTTATTACCCTCCCCCTTTCGCTGCTTCTGCTTCTTTTAACCATCATAACAACCTATGCTCTCTTGCAAAAAAGGGATGAAAAAAAGCCCACAAAGTCATTGGCTGAAATAAAAGAAATACTCAAACAGTCTTTTTTCTCTTTTTCATTTTTATTTTTCTATCACCTTTTTATTTTATTGAATATCTTGATACTTTTCTTTTTGTTTGCTTTCTTTTTACAAACAAGCTTTAACGAGTTTACAAGTACATGGACTTCTTCGTTTATTTTCTGGTTAAGTATTCTTTTTGTTGGCTCACTGCTTCTTTTCTGCGCAACTCTTTTTAGCTTGATAGCCTGGCAGGCATATTTTGGCGTTATTTTTGCGCAACAAAAAACTTTTTCTTCGCTTGTTCTTAGTTGGCAATTGCTCAAGAGGCATGCTTCAGTTCTTTGTTTTTTCCCTTTATGTATCGTTTTTCTTTCCATTCCTGCCGTAGAATGGGCAGGACTCCAACATACTATCTCGGGCAGCAGTTTAGGTCTTTTTCTCCTCTTTCATATTCTTCTCTTTCTGGGGTGGCTGATGCGAAGAAGATTTCTAGATACCCAGCAACCAGAAGGAATCAAGCGGCCAGCAAATATGCGAGTTTTTCATATACTTTTTGGCATTGGAGTACTCAACTATATACTGCTCACTACCACGATGGTTCAGTTTAACCCGCAGATTTCTGTTTACATTCAAGAGCTACGAAATCAACTCCTTCTCTTACGAGTTTTTGAGACCTATACCAACAAGCAATTTGGCTATACGATCCAATATCCTACCTCATGGAGCGTCTATGAATGGGATCAACGGAAACAATCAGTAACTCTTTATACCAACGAAACCAAAACAGAAAACGGAGGTATCTGGGTAACAATTACCGTACTGCCTGTGAAGGAAACAGAGTTTGAAAACTTGCTGTCTGAAAAACCAGGACTTATTAGCTATGATACAGGAACTAGAGACCTTGTTAGCAAAATTACTAATTTTTCTCTGCAAGAATATCAAGGACTTGAGTATACCTACATAAAAGAGGCCAAACCTTATGCAGAATACCAAAAACACTACCTTATCAGACGTGGTGACAATGTCTATGATATCTCCCTCCGAACAAATAGCAGAGAAGTTGAGGCACAGAATAGTATGCTTTTTAGAAAGATTATCGATTCATTCAGACTCACTAACTGATGGATTGTAGGGAACAAGCTTGTAGAGTGTACCTACTGCTACTGGCCACTCAGCAACGATCTCTGCACGACCAAAGCCGGCAATCTCCCATAATGAATTTCCAAGTGGCTCACAGGGTCCCTCACAGAGGACAAACAGCTGTGCTGTTGTCGTATCCCTTTTAGGATCGATAGCATCACTCTCAATGAGAACTGGGTCTTGCTTGTAATAAGAAAAATAATAACGATAAGCATGATCAGAATTTCCACCGGAAAGCAATGCAAAGTTGAACGGTTTTCCTCCTGTTTTAGATAAAATAAACTGAGAAAGTTTTTGTACCTGAATTTTCTGTTTGTGAGAGGGGTAGCGGAAAGGAGCATCAATAAGATTAAAAAGGAATAAGGAGAAAAACAGTACTATACTCAAAACCAAGCATACTTTCTTTGTCCCTTTCTTTTTTCCCCAAGAAGAAAAAACAGAAAGTGCATTACCAACAAGAAGAAAAGGTAGTGGAAAAAGGATTACCATATGATAGTCCAAAATTTCTTTTTTATTAATACCAAAAAGGATAAGACTCATACTAAGCCAAAGGGATAAAAGCAAAGTAACGAGTTTATTTTTGATAAAAAGCATACCGATGAGTGCAGCTAACCCCAGAAGAACAGCAGCCGTTAACCAAAGAAACAATGTCGTTTGTGGAAACATTGCTGAGATATCGGGCAATGGGTAATGGAAAAGTAGCCGACCAAATAAACGGAAGAATGCGTCGTATATGTGTCCAAAAAATGAACCATTGCCTTCATATGTTCCTCCTTGCAGCGTATCTCCAAAGATAAAAAGAAAGATTGCTTGCGTATTGGGGAATCCATGACGAACTTCAAAGGCAATAAAGGCGATAAATCCAATAAGAAAACCAAGAAATAACTGTGCATATTTTTTAAGATAGATTAGCAGTTGTATTTTTCGCTGTTGATACCAGAGACCGAGAGGAAGATAGACCACAACTATAGCAAAAAGAAATAACGAGAGATAATGCAGTTGGATTGCAATACCAAGCAAGAAGCCGGTTAGGATAACGTATCGATAAGATTTTACTGCCGTAATACTTTTATAGGTTGTATAGATAAGCAGCAAAGCAACAAAGGGAAGCACATTGGGATTCCAGGAAGAGCGTGAATAATGAATTATTAAGGGAGAAACAGCATATAATGCTGCTGCCATAATCCCCGCTCTTTCACTAAAAAAGCGTTTACCGACAAAATAGATAAGAAAAACGGTTGCTACACCGACAAGCGCAACCATCACAGCCGGCCCCACAGGATCGTACTGAAAAAGCCAAAGGAAGGGGGTAATCATATAATAATACGCTGGCCCCATGAAAAAATCTCCAGCAGAGGATCGTGGGCCAAGTAACGTGAGGTTACCTTCAAGTATTCCTTTGGCAATCAAAACATCTCGTCCTTCGTCGCCTAGAAAGGTCATATAATCCGAGATATTGTACAGCCGGAGAAAAGTTGCTAGCAGCAAAATACCAATAAGTAGGGCAAGCGATATTTTGTTTTTCATAATACTAATTATTTTTCAAATGTTGTGTTTTCCAAATAATATAATTATAGATAAAGTAATTCATAGGAATAATGATAAGAATAATAGTAGGCACAAGGATGATAAGTGAGGTTGGAACGTCATAGCCAAAAAGATATTGATGAGAACCTAAGAAATTTACGGCGAGATAGACAACTCCACCTTGAGTGAAAATAGAAGCAAGAGAAGCAACATTAAACTTGATCAGACGATTAAAGAAATGGCCTTGCTCTTTGATATGTTTGGTATCACCAAATGTCCATGTGTTATTAATTAAGAAGTTAGAGAGGATAGCAACTTCCCCACCAATCATTGCTGCGATAAACTGTTCGGCACCTAGCTGGATGCTTACGGCTGTGGTAACCATTTGTAGAAAAAATCCCGTTCCTCCCGTAACAAGGAACTTAAAGAATCTCTTGTGGTCATAAATTCCAAGTCTCAGAACAACATAGAGCGATTCAAATTGATCACTCGTACTGATCTTACTTTTACCCTCTCCTCGTTCTTTAAAGACAATCGGCACTTCAACTACTTTTGCTTTTAGTTGTAAGATATCATGGAGAATCTGCATTTTATAAGCAAAGGTATGAGACAGTAGATTATCGAGATCTATCTTACGCAGATAGCTAGACTTCGTTAATTTAAAGCCAGATGTGACATCATGAACAGTAAAATTAAACCAGACAACACGAGCCACCCAGTTTCCGACAACACTGAGAAACTTCCGATCAAATCCCCACTCTTTTGGAATGCTCCCTCCAGCGATGTATCTACTACCAATGACACAATCTGCTCCTTTATCCATTGCTGAAATAAGTCGAGGGATATCATAAGGATCGTGCTGAAAATCAGCATCAAATTCCATAACGGCATCTGCTTGCATTTCTTTCATGGCATATTGCATACCACGGACATACGCTGCTCCCAAACCTTGTTTGGTTCCCGAAAGTAACTTAATCGTATGCCATTTGTGCATAAAAGCTTTTACCTCATCAGCCGTTCCATCAGGAGAAGTATCATCCACAATAAGCAGTGACACCTGATGGTTTTTAATTGTTGGGAGAATTTCTTGTTGCAGAAGCGGAATCATCTTTCTGATGTTTTCCCGTTCGTTATAGGTAGGTAAAATAATAACAATCTTCATGCGTTTCTAAAATAGTCTATCGTCCTTTTCAACCCTTCATCCAGACCAATCGTTGGCTCCCAATTTAAAAGCTTCTTTGCCTTTGTTATGTCCGGCTTCCGCTGTAATGGATCATCAGCAGGCAGTTCATCAAAAAATAATTGAGAGGTTGATCCGGTCATTTTTTTAATTATTTCGGCAATTTCGACGATGGATCGTTCGTCAGGATTGCCAAGGTTCATTACCTCGCCATCGGTGCCTTCCGTCATCATTGCCCGAATAATACCTTCAATCAGATCGTCAACAAAACAGAAGCTTCTTGTTTGTTTACCGTCACCAAATACGGTTATTGCAGCTCCAGTTAATGCCTGATTAATAAAAGATGAAACAACTCTTCCATCGTCCTTTTGCATATTTGGGCCATAGGTATTAAAGATGCGGATAATTCTTGTATCAACTCCGTATCTTCTTCTATGCCCAAAGGTCATTGCTTCACCAAATCGTTTTGCTTCATCATAGACAGATCGTGCGCCATTCGGGTTTACATTGCCAAAATAGGTCTCTGGCTGTGGGGAGATACTCGGATTGCCATACACTTCGGAAGTAGAAGCAAAAAGAAATTTAGCTTTCTTTTCCCGTGCCAGATTGAGTAAGTTATGCGTACCCACAGAACCAACTAAGAGTGTTGCAATTGGATGAGCAATGTAACTTCGGGTGCTGTATTTGTTGGGAGAAGCTGGTGAAGCAAGATGGTAAATATAGTTCACATCTTCAAATCGATCAGCAATAGCATCAAGTGGCTTAGTCACATCATGTCCAAAAAAAGCAAATTGTGGGTTATCAAGAAAAGGAACAATGTTGTTTTTGTCCCCAGTAAGCAGATTATCAATACAAAAAACTTTTTGTCCCTCATCTAAGAGACGTTTACACAAATGTGAGCCAAGGAATCCTGCCCCACCGGTAATTAAGGATGTCACCATAGCCTCTATCTTACTAAATTTGGAAGCTTTTTGGAAGAGAGAGTATTTTTGGGGATTGCAACTACTTGGTAAAATTAGTATTATAATTTCATTCTGTATGGCAAAGAAAGCATTAATTATCGGCGTTTCTTCACAAGATGGATCATACCTTGCTGACCTGCTGCTGGAAAAAGGCTATGATGTCACAGGAACGATTAGAAGAACAACAAACTACTACCATCCGAATATTACTCACCTCTACGGAAAAATAGCTATTGAAGCAGCAGATCTTATCGATAGTGAAAGTATCATTAACGCAATTAAAAAAAGTACACCTGATGAAGTCTACAATATTGCAGCACAATCCGTTCCTGGTGATTGCTGGACACATCCTTTTTATACCGGTGAAGTAACTGGTCTTGGACCTGTACGAGTTGCCGAGGCAATAAGACATTTCGCTCCCAATGCGAAATTTTATCAAGCTACTTCTCGTGAAATTTTTGGCAATATTGCATCTGAATCTGCAAATGAATCAACACTCTTTGATGCCAACAATCCCTACGGCATCGCAAAAGCGTATGCACATATGATGATACGCTCTTACCGTGAGTCTTATGGTATGTTTGCCTGTGGAGGTATTTTATTTAACCACGAAAGCCCACGTCGAGGATTACATTTTGTTACCCGAAAAATTACTGCCGGGGTTGCTTGTATCAAAAATAAAGTTAAAAATCTGCCAATGAATGAATTAGGAGAACCTCTCATCAGTAACGATGGCAAACTACATATGGGCGATATAACGATGAAGCGAGATTGGGGATATGCCAAAGAATATGTTGAAGCAATGTGGCTGATGCTGCAACAAGATAAACCAAATGACTATGTTATTGGGACAAACACCACCTACTCCATTGAGGATGCCTGTCGTATTGCATTTGCACACGTAGGGCTTGATTGGAAAGACTATGTCGTCAGTAACAAAAAACTCTTCAGACCTACCGAAATCAAAGAACTCAAGGGAGATTATGCGCGTGCAAAGAAAGATTTAGGCTGGGAACCAAAAACATCATTTGAGGAGCTTATTACCATGATGGTTGATGCGGATCTTAAGCACTTTAGTTAAATTAAGACGAACTCTCCAGTTACACTTCTTTTCTCCAGTAATCAAGAATTGCTTTAAGGCTCTCTTCAAGTGAAATTTCAGGCTTCCAACCAGTCAGATTATGCATCTTACTTGTATCTGCACGGATTTCAGGGACATCACTTGGTCGCAATTTTGTTGCATCTACTTCAGGATGAATAGCGACCGATGATAAAGAAAGTAAGATATCAAGCACTTCTTGTATTGAATGAGAGACACCTGAACCAATATTGTAGACCTCTCCCTCTTTACCTCTTTCGAGGAGTAGGACATATGCTCGTACCATATCGCGAACATCAGTAAAGTCTCGACGAGCCTCTAGGTTGCCAATATGGATGATTGGTTTTTGTTTACCTTTTTCTATATGTGCAATTTGTCTAGCGAAGTCTGAGGTGACAAATCCTGTTTTTTGACGAGGGCCAATATGGTTAAATGGCCGTACACGGATAAGTGGTAATTGATATGAAAGGTAATACTGTAGTGCTATATAATCCTGGGTTATCTTTGATACAGCATAAGGATTTACTGGACGAAATGGCGTTGTTTCTTTTATAGGAATATCTTGCGGATCAAGTCTTCCGTACGTCTCAGCTGAACCGACAATCAGTACTCGTGTCGATACGAACGATTGCTCACGAAGGACATCAAGAAGATATATTTGTGAATCAATATTTGCATGAAGGGTTTTAATTGGATCCTCAAAACTCTGTGGGACATTTGATTGGGCAGCTAAGTGATAGACATAATCAGGATGACTCTGTGCAATGGCAACTCGAACTGCTTGTTTATCGGTAAAATCTGCTTTAATGAAATGAATGTTGTCTTTGACTGGTGAACGATCAAGACTTCCCTCAGAAGAATAGGTTCCGTAGATTTCTGCTTCACCTTTTTGCAACAAGTATTCACACAGATATCCACCAACAAAGCCAGAGGCCCCAGTAATTAATATGCTTTTCATCGTCCAACACCAACGTAGGTAAATCCTAATCCTTTGACTGTTTCAGGATCGTAGATATTTCGTCCATCAATAATGGTTGGTTTCTTAATTAGTTTTTTTACCTTTTGCAGATCAATCTGCTTAAATTCATTCCATTCGGTGACTATTACCAGAATATCTGCCCCCTCGACACAGGTATAAGGATCATCAACAAAAGTGACCTTATCTTTAAAGACTGCTCGTGTCTTTGGAATACCTTCAGGATCATACGCTGTTACCTTAAATCCTTTTTGCAGGAGGTCTTGAATTAAATATGTTGCAGGTGCTTCTCGGATATCATCAGTATTTGGCTTGAAGCTCAACCCCCAAACTGCAACATTCTTCCCTTTTGTATTGTCCAAAATTTTCTGTAACACATTTTCTCGAGCTTGAGTGTTTACACTATCAACGCCATCAAGAAGTGTCGTATCAATCCCAAGCGAATGACCTATTTGAATGAGGGCTTTCACATCCTTTGGAAAGCATGAGCCACCATACCCAATACCTGGGTTCATAAAAACACGCCCAATCCGTTTATCAAGGCCAACAGCATCAAGAACCTCCTCAATGTTGGCACCTGTTTTTTCACTATAAAATGAAATTAAATTCGCAAAAGAAATTTTTGTGGAAAGAATTGCATTTGCCGTATATTTAATCAATTCTGCTGATGCCAAATTGGTAATAACACGAGGCGCATCAATTCCTTCGTGAAGTGTCACCATACTATCAATTGCTCTTTTTGAGTCTGAACCAATAACTACTCTATCAGGGTGGAGTGTATTGGCAAGGGCAGTTCCCTGGCTTAAGAATTCAGGACAGGAAGCAATCGCAAATGCAGCGTCTTTTGGCTTTACGGAATTAAGAATTTCTGCTACCTTTTCATTTGTACCGATCGTTACGGTACTCTTACAAGAAACAACAGTAAAGCCTTTTTTCAAATGTTTACCAATTTTTTCGGCGACAGTAAATACAGCAGAGAGATCAGCAGCACCTGATGTCTGGGGTGGAGTACCGACAGCAATAAAGACCACATCAGATTCACTAACTGCTTTCTCATATTCTGTGGTAAAGTTCATTCGCTTTGCCTTAAGATTCTTTTTGAGTAGCTCTTCAAGCCCTGGCTCAAAGATTATTGGATCACCCTTTTTGAGGCGTTCAATTTTTTCTGGAGTATGTCCGATGACATGTACCGTATTGCCCAAATCAGCAAAGACGCTTGCAGTAACCAGTCCTACGTATCCATGGCCGACAAAAGTAATCGTCATATAAGAATAAAACTAAGAATAAACTAATAACCCAGTAAATGCAATAGTTAATTTCACTCTATCACCGGGCTAACCTCATGTATTGCATCTGAAAAAGACCGCATCGTTAGCCCAAGTTCTGTAATCTTGTTATTGTTTAATGCTATATTATACGGACGAGGAGCCTTCCCGGAGAAATATTCTGCGCGGGTTGTCTCGCTAATCAGTGAACGATCATAGCCAAACCTCTCGGCAATGAGTAAGGAAGCTTCGTACGGAGTAAGACTCTGCCCCCCAACAATATGATAAATACCTTGGGAATCGCTTGTTATAAGCTTATCAAGAGCAAATGCAATATCGTCAATATAAGTTGGACTCATAACATGGTCCGTAACAGCACGGATTTCTTGTCCTGTTGATAATCGATCCATAATTGCATGAACAAAGTCTTTTTTCACTGCAAAGGCATCCTTACGGAATGGATAAGCAAGCCTTGCAATAATAAATGGCAAGCTCGACTCACGAACATGTTCTTCTCCTAAATACTTTGTCTGCGCATACCAATTGACTGGGTTACAATCATCCTCTTCAGTGTATCCTCCCTCTGGAGCGTTTTCTCCGTCAAAAACAAAATCAGTTGAGATATAGATAAATTTTTTATTTGTCGGAAGACAGGCATCAAGGACGTTTTGCGTTCCCAAAACGTTTATTTTGTAAGCGGAACCATCCTCACCAAGCAAACGATCTGCCTCACACCCATCAACGTCTGCTTTTGCAGCCATGTGGATCAACAACTCATGTTCTTTGTCATTGCGTATTGGCCCAAGTGTTGTCGGGTCCGTTATATCTACGCCACTTTCAAGACTAAATTGATCAACAATATAATTCTTAGAAAGAAGCTCTACGACACGAGAGCCAACAAGGCCAGATCCACCGATCATAAAAATCTTCTTCATAGCTGTACCTTCCCTTCTTTTAATAACGTATTGAGTAATAAAATACCAGCTACATGCGAAGCGACAAGTATTTCTCCAGATAATGCTTTTGCAACAGCCTCTGAAAAAGGCATCTTTACCACAGAAATGGCCTCATCAGCATTAGGACTCGCTGTACCTTCTTGCACATCAAAAGCAGCAAAGATATAATTCGTTGAACGCATATTTGCTGAGACTTCCCAGGTAGCAATTTTTTCTAATCGACCGGCAGTTAAACCCGTTTCTTCCTTTAGCTCTCGCTTTGCTGTTTCAATCGGATCGTCTCCAGACTCAATTGTTCCAGCGCAAATTTCCAATATTTCTTTCTGAAATGAATCACGATATTGTTGCAATAAATATATTTCTCCATTTTTGCTTAGAGGAAGGATGAGAGCAGCTGCATTTCTCTCGATAAAATCTTTGGTAAAAGTTCTGCCATTTCTCTCTATCTGTTTTTGTACCACACGAAAATACTTAGCCTGATACATTGTTTTTTCTGAGAGAATCCGGGTCGAATTATTTGCCATATTGCTTTGCGTAATACTCTTGATACTCCCCTGATTTAATACTTTTCCACCACGATTCATGTTCTGTATACCAAGTTACTGTCTTTTCGAGCCACTCCTCGAACGTATGTTGTGGTTGCCATCCCAGTTCGTTTTTGATCTTTGACCAGTCGACATCATACTTACGATCATGCCCTGGCCTATCTTTGACAAATGCAATAAAGCTTTCGTCTTTGCCAAGCAATTGAACAATCATTTTGACAATTTCAATATTGGGCTTAAGTTCGGTCATTCCACCGACAAGATAGGTCTCTCCTATTTTGCCTTTCTGCAACACCAAATCGATAGCACGAGCATGGTCATCAACATATAACCAATCACGAACATACAGCCCATCACCATACACAGGAACCTTTTTGCCTTCCAGTAGGTTGGTAATAGCCAGTGGAATTAATTTCTCCGGAAACATATAGGGGCCAAAATTGTTTGAACAATTGGTAATCGTAATTGGCAACCCATAGGTTATGTTATATGCCCTGACCAAATGGTCAGATGCTGCTTTACTGGCAGAGTACGGACTACGTGGAGAATAAGGAGTATCTTCAGTAAACTTCTTGTGATCTTCAAGTTCTAGTGATCCAAATACTTCGTCTGTTGAGACATGATGAAAGTGTTTAATGTTCTTTTTGAGAGCCGCATCCAGAAGCACTTGCGTACCAAGCACATTTGTTTCTATAAAAACGGCAGGTCCGATAATAGATCTGTCTACATGCGTCTCAGCAGCAAAATGAACGATAGTATCGATTCCTTCCATTGCGGAGGATACAGCCGCAGGATCACAAATATTTCCATGAACAAACGCGTAGTGAGGGTTATCTTGCACAGAGCGAAGATTTCCCAAATTACCAGCATAAGTTAATTGGTCAAAATTAACAATGTGATCACCAGGATGTTCACGCATCCAATAAAGGATAAAGTTAGAACCAATAAATCCAGCTCCACCGGTAACAAGCAGTTTCATAAATGTATTATGCCAATTCGCCTTTCTTTACTTTTTCGGCGATAAAGTTATTTACACGCAGAAGTCCATCAAAAGTTCCAGCATCTTCCCACCAGCCATTGAGGACGCTTACCTTCAATTCTTTGGTCTTAAAGTACTGCATATAGAGATCAACAATCTCGATCTCTCCCCGATCTGAAGGCTTGAGATCGAGAGCAAATTCCGAAGCACGGTTATCAAAAACGTAAATACCAGGTACAGCAAAGTTGCTCTTTGGCTCTTTTGGTTTCTCAACAACAGAAAGCACATTGCCCTCTGAGTCAAATTCAACGACAGCTGACTTCTCAGGATCTGCGACTTTTTTTGCAAAAATATGTCCTCCACTTTTAAAGTTTTTGATAGGATCAGTGAAGTCATCCTCAAAAATATTATCTCCAAGAATCATCGTTACATTGTCTCCCTTGATAAAATCCTTCCCGACAATAAACGCGTCGGCCAATCCCCGCGGCTCTTCCTGAATTTCATACGTAAACTTTACGCCAAATTCTCTCCCTGAACCGAGTAAATTAAGAAAATGACCAGCATATTGTGGAGCAATAATGATAAGAATTTCCTTAATTCCTGCCTGAATAAGCGTATTCAGTGGATAAAAAATCATGGGTTTATTATAGACAGGCAAAAGCTGCTTCGAGGTTATTTTGGTCAATGGTCGAAGGCGTGTAGCACTTCCTCCAGCAAGAATAATTCCTTTCATAATGTACTGTTCATCCTTAGAAATTAAAAAGAAACAAGGACAGGATGAACCCTAAGCTTCCTATTAGGACATATTCTATCACAATTTTTAATGGGATGTTATGATGAATTGCATGGTGGAGTAGCCCCCAGGTAATGTAGAAGAGAGTCAAACCTAAAACAATAACAATCTGCATATTTTTGTCTCCTTGCACCAAAAAGAGTAACAAAATACACACGCTTGCAACAACGAAAGAGACGCAGTAGTACCAAATATGCTTCATAAAGTCGCTATTCATTATAAAATTACTCCTTTCCCAATGAGTATACCAGCAATAAGCAGCGCCGTTAGAAAGATAATATGATCAATGTTGTGCGCCACGATACGCGTTACTTGTTTACGCCCAATGACAATTGCGTCGATAATAAGTACACCAATAAAGAGAATAAAAATAAATAATGCGATATTTCTTGTGGTTGATTTACTATCAATAAGTGGTCTGTTTTCCAGAGATGCAACAATCTCTGGAGCGCCTCGTTGTTCGTCATTAAAAGGATTGACTGATGCTTCAAAACTTACTCGAGGGATAGCTGGTGTCGGGAAAGTCTGTCCAAGCGTTGTGGGTTGTTGTTCCTGAGCAATATATTTTGTGCCAAACATTTCTACCACAAGTACCGTATCTGAACCAGTCAATTCACCTGTTTTAATAGCAAAACCAACCTCATTATAATTTGGTGAAAGCATATTTTCTTTGTGAGAAGGACTATGTATCCATGCCGTGACTACCTCAGGAGCGGTAGTAAATCCACGAGCAAGATTTTCTCCCGCATAAAGATATTCATAGCCGCTATTTCTGATAAATAACCACGGGGTTGTTCCATCGGGAGCAATATGTGCCCAGTAATTCTTGGTAAACATATGATCAGCTTTTAACGTAGCTGCGGTTGAAAGTTGGTCATTGAGACGCAATGGTGTTAAGCCTTCTTTTTCCCGTTCTTTGTTGGTTAAGGTGAGAAGCTCTTGCGCTGAGATATCGGCGGTAATACTCAGAACAGCAGGATAGTCACGTCGTACAAGAGTACTGGATACACTGATGATGCAGAGAGCAATAACAAGCACAAAGAGACTCTGGTGATGTAATACTTTGGGACGGTGGTTATTGGTATGATGTGGTACAAAAAGATGCCGCAAAAAACTGAACATATAGTAAGGGTAACATAGACTTCACGATAATCTCAATATGGAATTATCACGAATACTGGGGAAGCACACTCTCTCCAATAGGATGATCATTAACGGGGATCTGCAACAAAAATCCAAGGGTATTCGCAATAGCAACACCCACCCGAAGTCCCGTAAATGACCCTGGACCAGGTGAAACCTGAATCGCCGTAATATCTTTTAGTTTATGGCCAGTATCATGCAATAGCTTTTCAAGTAAAGGGAGTACTACTTGAGCCTTTTGCCGATCCAACAGTTGACTGAAATGAATATTTTTTCCATTAATCCGTAATGCTACCGTTACTTGCTTATTATCTGAGGTATCAATAAAAAGAACCATCATGGGAATATTATAGCATGCATAAGCTTCCTTACTCTTTCAGGGAAACTGCCCCTTGTCGAAGAATCTCCCACGGCTCAACAGCACAGTTAATAACGGTTGACGCTTCTTTGACAGTACATTCCCCCGGTAGAACAAAATCGACAAGTTTCATAAGTTCACGATCTAATCCCTCGATGCTATAGGGAGTTTGTTCTCCATGAAAATTTGCTGAAGGTCCAAGAAGAGGCACTCCTACCCCCGCAATAAGTGATTGGGCTACCTGATGATTTGGCTGTCGGACACCCAAATTATTTCCTTCCCCCCGTACAAACTCCGACACTTTTTCTTTTTTGCAAGGAAGAACAATAGTCAGAGCACCTGGCCAATATTTTTCTAGCAAATCTCTTTTTACTTGTTCAGGAATTGGCAACAGATATGCCTGTGCCATAGCAATCCCACTGACAAGCACGGGTGTTGCTTGTGTTTTCGGACGTCGTCGCAGTCGAAAGAGACGTGTGATAGCCACTTCATTATCCATTCGACAGCCAATGCCAAAGGCCGTATCCGTGGGAAAAATACCCACACCACCCTGATTAAGAATAGTAATTGCCTGTTGTATTGTAATAACCATAGTTATATTGTCATCCTGAGCGAGCGAAGGATCTTGGCTAAAAAAGATTCTTCGGCAACGCCTCAGAATGACAAAGAGAGATCCTTCCATTCAGAATTTCTAGATTCGATTAGAGAAACTTTTTTTATTCTTATCCACCCTTTCATTTTCTTTTCACTTGCTATTGCTTCATCTATTAATTGAAATTCTTCAAAGTATACTAACTTAGATACATTATATTTCTTTGTAAATCCTTCCACCAACTTATTTTTATGCTCATAAACTCTCCTTCTTAAATCATTCGTTACTCCAATATACAGAATCTTATTATTCCAGTTAGTAAGAATATAAACCCAATATGATCTCATCTTTCAACTTCTATAAGATGTACTCGCTCCACATCATGCTGTTTGGCATCAGCCCATTCATACATGATTGCTGGAATCTTTCCTCTATTCACAACAGCATGAGGAATATAAGGAGGAAGAGAAAAAAGTGTGAGACCATGGCCTTCTGTTGGTCCCATTTTTTCTTCACGCTTACCTGTTTCATCTTTCCAGACAAGCACCAAGCCATCAGTTACGGCAAGAAATATTTCACGTCTTGGATGCTTGTGGTTCCCCCCAACCTCACTTGGAGGAATCGAGACAAGACTGTGGGTAACAGGAGTAAATCCTTCAGGCAGCGACACCTGTTCTATAAAGAGATTCCATAACCCTTGCTTTGTTTTCTTTGTTGGTGTTATCCCAATTTTTTCAACGTTCATAACTTTTCTTCAACAATAATTTCTCGTGTAGATTCATCAATTGGGTGAAACGATAACGCAAGATGTTTCTCGGGAAGTAAGTCTCCAAGTTTTTCCGGCCATTCGATGACGACAATATTTTGGGTATCCTGCATAATGTCAAAGAGCCCAATCTCTTCAATCTCATCGGTATGTTCAATCCGGTACAGATCTACATGGTACAAGAATTTCTTTCTGCTTTTACTAGCATCTGGAAGCATGTACGTTCGTATAATAATAAACGTCGGAGAAATAATAGCCTGGGTGATACCAAGTCCTTGAGCAAAGCCTTGTGTAAAGGTTGTCTTCCCACTACCCAAATCTCCTTGTAAAGTAATTACTTGGAACTGTTCTTTTTGCTTAGCAATAGTGCGGGCAAGCTCTTGTGTTTCTTGAACATGTTTTGTCGTATAGGTTTTCATCTTAGTTCCCTCTTCTTATTTTATTGTATAGCAGTATACCACAACTTACTAGTAATACCGAGCCTGCTAAAAGAAATGGAGCTGCTTTTGGTACAGCACTTTGTATATCTTTAACCAATACTGCAGTTTTTTTCTTGGCACTTTGTGATGCTTCCTTTTTCTTGGCAGAGCTTGTACTTACCCCAAGTATGGGTGAAGGATAAAATCTTTTGGAGGTAGCACTCGGTGAAGCTTTTGCTCCTGGACTGAGTTTTATAAACAATTCATCTGTTGTTTGCGACATATCCTCCTCTTTTATCGTTGGATTTTTTGTCGCATTGAGTTCATTTTCAAGTTTTTCAGTGGGTGCTGGTTTCTGTGTCGGAATAGGAGTAGGAGTGATGGTAGGTGCTGGCGGATTATTACTTTCTCCTTTTGATGGAGAGGAGAGTATCTGGAACTGACCAGTTGCATTAGGATATCTTCCAATGGTTACCTCCACTCCAGAGTCTTGGGTATAGCTATACTGATCAACAATCGTCCCTTCAGCAGTAAAGAGTACTACCGTGTCGCTATTGTTGTTAAATAATGAACTTACTTCCATGATAAAGTAATCAGAAGCATAGCCTGCGACACTATTTTCTAAACTTCTTTTTGATCCATTACCGGCATCATCCATAAAACTCGTATCATCATCGATCCAATAGGTCGTAAGTTGTATATCTGATGGAGCAACTATTTCTACCCATTCTTTATTCTCGCTACTTGGATGAGTAGAAAACTCATTAATAACGGGAGTAGACAGAGCAAATACCCTAGGTGGAATAAAGAAAACAAATGCAAAAAAGACCCAAATTAATCTTTTTAAATTAGCTATATATCTCATATGATTTAAGTTTAGTATATTTTACTTGGGAGAGTAAAGAGGCTTATTTACTCATATTACACAATGCTCCGTCATTCTGGCTTGTCCAGAATCCGTCATATGATCCTGGATGCGCTCGTACCTTGCTTACCAGGATGACGTTGGCGTAACGTGAATTATTTAGTTTAGCTACAAAAAGAACGGTGAGGAGTTATACTCGTAGATTATTAGTTATACCAACCGTACTGAAAGATTTGCCCGGTGGAGTAATATTGGTTAAACGAAAGATCAGTACCATTCCATGGGTCGTTCATTACATAGCTCCCTCCAGAGCCACTCTTAAGAACGATAAAGTGGGTTCCAAAGGGACCTGCTTTCACCCCTACAATCACTGGTTCTCCACCCGAAAGCTTGTCATCAATTGCACTTTGGCTAAAGCCCCAGGATGATGAAATTTTGCCACCTGCCCACGGGATTAACATATAAGCAGTATTGGAGAAGAAGTAGCCACCATTGCTGGTAATATCAGCTGGCGTTACACCTTGACCATGTTTCTTCATAACCATCGCGATTGAGGTAGCAAGACAACCAACTTCCCATACCTTTTCGCCAGATGAACCCATATTGCCATTCCCCCATCGTTCATCTCGTTGGTTGTAATACCAACCATCTGGACTTGCCTGCGCAGGAAGGATTGAAGCACCTGATCCTACACGAGATGTGGCAAACGATTTAAATGAGTTAATCTGTGCTCGCGCTTCTGAAAGCATCCGTTGGTATCTCGCCTCATCGTTTTTGGTCACAGAGAGTAACTCCTGTTTGGTTGCTTTGTCTTTATCAAGTTGTGCGGTATATCCCTGAAGCTCAGTCTTGAGATCTTCCACTTTTTTCTTCTTACCTTCTAGCAGTGATTTTTGATTGGCATAATCATTGCGTGCTTGTTGCGTATTATAGAGAAGTTCCTTATCATGAGCTTGCACAATACGAAGATAATTTGCTTTGGTAATTAAATCTTCTGCATCTCCTGAAGCAAGCAGCATCTGCATTGGACCACCACCGCCATTTTGGTAGGTAGCAACAATCCTATTGAGTAAAGTCTCAGATACCTTTTCAAGAGAGTCTTCCAGATTTTCCATACGCTTCCCGGCAGAATCAATATCAAGCGTTAGATCCATAATCTGTTGTTCATTGGACTGTATTTTATATTCGGTCAGTTTAATTTGATTATCCATGGCGTCTATCTGAGAAGAAAGCGAGTTGCCTTGAGAACGCAGGTCAGAGACTTTTCCTTCCAGTTCCACAATACGATCATTGAGTTCTTTAATTCTTGAGGAATTATCTGTCGTTGCAGGTGTAGTACTTGGAGTTTGTGCGTGAACCGTACCCTGCCACACAAATGATACGCTGAGTAACAAAAGAAAAATACTTGTAAAGAGAATGTTGTTCTTAGACATAGATAGGTAAAGCACTGGGATTAGCCCATTTTACTTCAAATAGCGGAGAACTGCAAGTGAGCTGGCAATGATACCCAAGACAACCGCAATCAGAAGTTCAATTCCGAGCAAGATAAAGAGGAATAAAGGCGATGCGGGAAGTACTGGTACGCCTTGAAGGAAGGTCTCAAGATATGGAGTCGCGTACAAAAGTCCTGCGGAAGCAAACAGCCAGCCAAAGACAGTCCCAACAACGCCATAGAAGATCCCTTCAATGACAAAAGGCCAACGGATATACCAATTGGTAGCGCTGAGTAGCTTCATAATCTCAATCTCATCTTTCTTTTGGGCAACCTTAAATCCAATGACCGTCATCATGATAAAGATAGAAACGAGTGCAAGGGTAGCAATAAGCGTAACACCAATAATACGAATAGCATTCGTCCAAGCCGTTAAGGTTGAAACGATATCTTTTTGATAGACTACTTCTGAAATTGACGGATTCTGCTTGAGGGTCTCTGAAATTTCATCCAAATCATCAAGTTGTGTGGTCGAAATTTCAATCGAAGCTGGTAAGATATCTTCGGTTACTAAATCCAAAAGCAATGGATCTTCTTTATTTTGTTCTTTATAAATTTCAAGTGCTTCTTCTTTGGAAACATATTTCATCGTGGCAACTTTACCAGTTTGATCAAGTGAACTACGAAGCGTATCGACATCTACTTGGGTTGCTTCATCTTTAAAGAAAGCAGTTACCTGAGGTTTTGATTCAAAGTAACTAATGATCATGGAAGACCCGACAACAATAAAAGCAAAGACTGAAATAGAGAGAAAGGTCAACAGCATAATAAAAATAGCAGCTATTGCCTGATAGGGACTTCTTCTGATATGTTTCCAACTGGTTTTTGCGTGTCGCATATTATCCTTTCTTTTCTCTTTTATCGTCTCGTGTTAAGACGCCTTTTTCAAGTACCAATACTCGCTTCATCAGACTGTTTACAATATCAGCGTTGTGTGTAGCCATGATAATTGTGGTCCCTGCAGCGTTGATATCCTGTAGCAGCTTTACAATTTCCCATGATGTTGCATTATCAAGATTGCCGGTTGGCTCGTCAGCAAGTAAGATTTCTGGCGAGAAGGCAAGCGCGCGGGCTATGGCTGCTCGCTGTAGTTCACCTCCAGAGAGCTGTACGGGAAATTTGTCACTGTGTTCGGATATCCCTACCTGAGCAAGAATCTCATCAACTCGTCTCCGAGCAGCATTGTCTTCCATATCTGCTACCTCCAAAGGAAAAAGAACATTTTCAAAAATTGTTCGATCACGAAGTAACTTGAGATCTTGAAAGACTACGCCAACACGCTTACGGAGATGAGGAATTTTCTTCCGTGAAAGCTTCACCAGATCCCAATCGCCAATCATAACTGAACCAGTCGAGGGAACCATATCCCGGATAAGGAGACGGAAAAGCGTTGTCTTACCGGAACCAGAAGGCCCTACGAGAAAAACGAATTCACCAGGCTCAATAGCAAAGGAAACATCTTCCAAAGCAGTATTGCCGGTAGGATATTTTTTGGTTACATTTTCAAATTTAATCATACTTACTCCACTACTTCTACTTTGCCTACATCCATAAGCCAACCAGCTTTTTGCGCTTGCTGTGTCTCGCCCCACACTTTGATCTTTCTTCCAACGAACAACGATAGGTCAATGACCGAGGAGGTCAGATAGACATTTTGACTTTCTCCGCCTTTGCGTACGAGATGATATTGTCCTTCTCCCTCAATACCACCTTCTTGCAAATCTCCCTCAGCCGTGTCGGTAAACGTTGCCCGATCATCTGAGCCATATGTTTGTCCGACAGCAACCTCTTGCTTGGTTACAGGAGCCTTCTGAACTCCTCCACCAGGCTCTGACATGACGGTAACAAGTGCCCATCCAGAACCGATACCAAGAACTGCCGAAAGAGCAAGTACTGTCAGAGCCTTTCCGACAGAAACACCTTCTTTTTGTTCTGCAAAGCTATGCATTACCGGCGCTGGTGTTCTTTCTTGCTGTTCCATGTGTCATTTCAGTAAGTTATCCCTATGCTTAGTAAAACACATTTTCTTTTTTTTGGCAACCCGACACCTATTGACAGAGGCATGTTCTTCATATAGAGTGACTGCATGAATCTCCCAACACTTCTCAGACAAAAACGTACCATTATTATGGGTATTATAAATAGTACCCCTGATTCATTCTCGGATGGTGGAGACTACTATAATAATACAGACAAAACACTTAATCGAATCAAAAACATGCTTACACAAGGAGCAGATATTATTGATATTGGGGGCGAATCAACCAGACCAGGCTCTGAACTCATCAATAGCGACGAAGAATTACGAAGAGTGCTTCCCCTTATTACCGCTATGAGACAAGCTTTAGGAGAAGAAATTATTATTAGTATTGATACCTGGAAACATACCGTGGCACAGGAAGCACTCAGAGCTGGAGCAACGATGATTAATAGTCTGGGTGGATTGCAACTCGATCATAAGCTGGCAGATGTGGTAGCCCACTATCACTGCCCTATCGTCATCTATCATATTAAAGGTGAACCCAAAACCATGCAGCAAGGGGAAATAACCTATACTGACGTCATGCAAGCAATTGCAGACTTTTTTACTGAGCAATTAAGGCTAGGAGAAAAAGCAGGTATCACAAGAAAGAATTTTATTCTTGATCCTGGTATTGGATTTGGCAAGACAGTTGAACAGAATCTCGAAGTTATCAAACGATTAAAAGAATTACAGCAGTTTGATCTGCCGGTACTTATTGGTGTTTCACGAAAGAGTCATCTGGCAATGATTTTGCAAGAAGAGCTTGGAGAAGAAATTCTTCCAAAGGACAGACTTGAAGCATCACTTGCTGAGACTGCTATTGCGATCCAGAACGGAGCACAGATCGTCAGAACACATGACGTCTGGGAAACCAAAAAGTTTGTAACAGTCCTTGAGAAATTTTTATAATTATGGATACTCTTTTTATCAACGATATTACGCTTCCTTGTACCATCGGTGTTACGGAGTTGGAAAGAAAAGAGAAACAAACCCTTATTATTACTGTGGCACTTTCCGTTGACCTACAAAAGGCAGGAGAAACAGATAATGTAAACGATACGGTAAATTATAGTACTCTTTATCAACACATCGTTAAAGTCACAACAGGCTCAAAATTTTTCCTTATGGAGGCTCTCGCTCAACAAATTGCAACCGTTTGTCTTGAGGATAAACGAGTAAAACAAGCAAAAATTCGTATTGAAAAACCGAAGACGGTACGACTGGCCCGTTCTGCTGCCGTAGAAATAATAAGAACCAATGAGTAATAAAAAAATTGAATTACTAATCACACAACTATTGCAAGAATTGGGAGAAGACCCCTCTCGTGAGGGACTTAAAAAAACACCCAGAAGAGTGAGTCACATGTTTACCGATCTGACCAAAGGATACACTACTACTCGGGCAACAACCATCAATAAAGCACTTTTTACTGAACAAGTGCACAATATGATTATCCTTCGAGATATCGAGCTCTATAGTCTGTGCGAACATCACCTCTTACCTTTTTTTGGCAAGTGTCATATCGGCTACATTACCAAAGGCAAAGTAATTGGCGTCAGTAAAATTGCCAGAATTGTCGATCGATTCGCAAGGCGACTACAAATCCAGGAACGATTAACACAAGAAATAGCCAACGAGCTACAAGAAGTATTACAACCTTTGGGAGTTGGTGTAGTTATTGAAGCACAGCATCTTTGCATGATGATGCGAGGTGTAGAAAAGCAAAACTCCGTTATGGTGACAGCAGCAGTCCTTGGCAATTTCCGAAGCGAACTGGCTACCAGACAAGAATTTATGACGATTATTCACAAAAATATATGAAGATTCCAGGCGTTTTTACGACAATTAAGATTACTCATGGACAACCGATCTTTCTTGAGAAACATCAAGCAAGACTTATCGCTCATGCCAAACAAGCAGGTTTCCAAATCCATACGACTGCTATAACACAAAAAATAGTAACATGGTTGCAAGATCATCCGCTAAAAGATTGTGTACTCAAAATAAGTATTTTAGGAGAGTATAAGGAACCAGAAATTCTTTTTGCTACCCGAGAGTTACCACAAACCTCAGGTTCAATTCGCCTCATTAGTGTTCCTGATAATCGCGATGTGTCAAAAGTTATCAAAAGTATTGATCGGACAATGTATGAGCAAGCAAAGCAAATGGCGCAAGCAAAAGGAGCTGATGATGCGATCTTTGAAGAAGATGGATACCTGATCGAATCAACGATCTGTAATCTTTTTTCTCTCAATAAGAAAGGTGAAATTATTACTCCACCAATTGCTGGTAAAGGGTTAGCAGGAGTTATGCGGGCAAGCATTATGGAAAATTTTCCGGTTCGTGAAGAACCTATCCCAAAGACAACAAACGGACCATTGGTTTTGACAAATAGTTTACGGGTACAAAAAGCAAGTTCGCTTGATGGAAGAATACTCGCTGACGGAGAAGTATTGTTAGAAAAACTAAAAATAACAATAAATAAAGCCGAATTTAAATATCTGTCATCCCGTACTTGATACGGAATCCATGGATTCCCGCTTTTGCTGGAATGACAATTCTAAGTTTTTTATTCGTCATTCTGGCTTGTCCAGAATCTTTTATTTAAAATGCACAATAAAAAATTACCAATCTGGGTCGATCCCAAAGCAGTCTTTACTGATCTTTTTGCCGCGGCTCCGGCAGCCTTTTGGCTTGATACAAGTCTGCCCAACGATGAAAAGAGATTCTCCTATATGGGCCTACCCAAAGAAATTATCTCCTACGACCTTCAAACTAATACAATAACCATACAGAAAGATTCTCACATCACAAAAATAACCCAAGATATCTTTACTTATCTCAATAGGAAGCTACAACAACAGGCTTTTGAAGACAAAACACTTCCTTTTCCCTTTATCGGAGGATACGTCGGTTACTTCGGTTATGAATTAAAAGCACTCTGCGGAGTGAAAAACACCTACCAGTCTCCTTATCCTGATAGTGTATGGTTCAAGGTTGAGCAATATATTGTCTTTGACCATCAAGAAAAAGAGGTTTACCTTGCTTGTCTAACAAAAAAAAAGCAACTTGCAGACAAATGGTTCCAGGACATACAAAAAAATTTATTGTCATCCCGAGTACCCCATAGAAAGTCGAGGAATCTCACACCGCAGAGAAACTTGTTTGCAACAGACCCCTCCACTCGTTCCTCGGTCGGGATGACATTTTCCCGTGAACAACAACAATATCTTAAGGACATACAAACAGCTAAAAAATATCTTAACAAAGGAGAAAGCTATCAAATTTGTCTTACCAATACCCTTACCAAAAAAGTAACAATTGACCCCCTTCTTCTTTATCAAACGCTGAGAAAAAGTAACCCTGCTCCGTATGCTGCGTATCTTCGCTATAATGATCTCACCGTTCTCTGCTCTTCTCCCGAACAGTTTCTCAAAATTGATGCAGGTGGAACAGTCACAACCAAACCAATCAAAGGAACAATAGCTCGTGGTAATACCTTGCAAGAAGATATCTTGCTTAAAAAACAACTCGCAGAAAGCAAAAAGGACTGGTCAGAGAACGCTATGATTATTGACTTACTACGAAATGATCTGGGGAAAGTATGTACGTTCGGTTCGGTAAAAGTAACAAAACCAATGGCAATAGAGACGTATCAAACAGTACATCAACTTGTTTCAACGGTACAGGGCAAATTACATAAGGATACTTCAGTTATTGATTGCATCAAAGCCTGCTTTCCCGGCGGATCAATGACCGGAGCGCCAAAAACACGAACAATGGAAATTATTGAAAAATTAGAAAAGCAAGCACGAGGCATCTATTCTGGAGCACTTGGATTTCTTAGCTACAATAAAACAGCGTCACTGAACATCGTTATCAGGACGATGGTCATGCAAAAAGATGCGGTAAGTATTGGCGCTGGTGGAGCCATTTTGATTGATTCAGATCCAGAGAAAGAATATGAAGAAATGCTACTCAAAACAACAGCTTTACAAAACGCGATTCAAAATTCTTTAGAGAGTGAGGAATAAATTTTTTCGCAGTGATCAATAGTGAAAAAATGATTCGGTAAAGATCTATAAAAGTTACTGCACGTGGAGCACAAGAAAAAATTTCATTCCGAACGACAACGCTAATGACAAAAAGCATCTAAGTCCCTATAATACCACCATGCACACAATCTATCTCGCTCTTGGATCCAATGTCGGAAAAAAAGCAACATTTCTTACCCAAGCAATTGACAAGCTAAAAAAACAACTGCAAAACGTGACGCTAGCAGATTTCTATACAACCCAACCAATGTATGTGGAAGATCAAGAAGAATTTTTAAATACAGTGATGCGGGCGGAGACATCTCTCTCTCCTGAATCACTCCTTACCTTTGTTAAAGGTCTGGAAAAAGAAATCGGAAGAAAAGAACGATTTCGGAATGGTCCCCGTGAGATTGACATCGACATTCTTTTTTATAATGATGTGATTATGCACACAAACTTATTGCAAATTCCTCACCCTCGGATACAGGAACGAAACTTTGTTCTTCGACCTTTTATGGATATTGCTCCAGAGTTTATGCATCCAGTGCTAAAAAAAACAATAAAAGAGATTTACAAAAAATTAAATATGCGTGAGGAATAAATTTTTCGCAATGATCAATAGCGAAAAGAATGGTAGTATGAGTAGTAAAGCATCTACGCGTGGATCATAAGAAAAAATTTCATTCCGAACAGAATCCTAACGACGATGATTGTAAAACCATACAAAACACATAAAATAACACCAAACGAAAATTTGTTTGAGATTCTCGATCGCTATTTGCCAAAAATTGAGGAAGGCAGTATCGTCGCAATTGCCTCAAAAATTGTCGGTATTTGTGAAGGGAGAGTGAGCAAAAAAGAATCACAAGAACAAAAGGACGAATTTATCAAACAAGAAGCGGAGTACTACTTACCAGAAAAACATATGGAACTCCTACTGACGATTAATCACAATACCCTCGTCGTAAATGCAGGTATCGACGAATCAAATAGCAATGGCTTGCTTTCTCTCTGGCCTAACGATCCACAACAAAGTGCCAACGTTATTCGCGAATATCTTAGCAAAAAATATAACATACAACGGATTGGCGTTATCCTAACTGACAGCAAAATAACACCACTTCGTTGGGGAGTTACCGGCTACATGCTAACACATAGTGGCTTTTTAGCATTAAAAAATTATATTGGCAAACAAGATATCTTTGGACAAACTATGCACGTCGAGCAAGCAAGCATTGCCGATTCTTTGGCAACGGCTGCAGTAGCTGTTACCGGTGAAGGTGATGAACAACAACCATTGGCAGTAATAACTGATGTTCCTTTTGTGGAGTTCCAACAACGAAATCCTACACACGAAGAATTGGAAGCACTCAAGATAACTCTTGAAGATGATGTCTATGCACCACTCCTCAAAGCAGTCATCTGGCAAAAAGGGAAACAAAAATAGGTTATAATGCTCGTAGCTCTTCTTCGATAAACGAATCCAGGTCTCCGTCAAGAATCTTGTCAGGATTACCACTCTCCACATTAGTTCGCAAATCTTTCACCATTTTATACGGATGGAGGACATATGAGCGGATCTGATTCCCCCAACCAGGCGTTTTGTACCCACCTTTAAGGGCTGCTTCTTGCTTCTTGCGTTCTTCTTCACGAATTACCCATAACTTGGCCCGAAGCAATTTCATGGCAAACTCACGATTTTGGCTTTGAGAACGTTCTACTTGAGCTGTCACCACAAGACCCGTTGGTTTATGCTTTAGCCGCACTGCGGTTGATACTTTATTGACGTTTTGCCCACCATGCCCACCACTACGAAAAGCATCAAATTCGATATCGTCTTCTTTGAGAAGTTCCGTATCATCATCAGGAACCTCAGGCATTATCTCAACAAGTGCAAATGATGTTTGGCGCAAACTGTCCGAATTAAAAGGAGACAATCTCACTAGTCGATGTGTCCCCGCTTCATGTTTTAAGTGTCCATACGCATACATACCCGTGATCGCGATCGTAATACTTTTGAGACCTGCCTCCTCTCCTGGTGTTTGATCAAGAATTTCATACGACCATCCTTTTCGTTCGCAATACCTGGTATACATACGAAAAAGCATCTCTGTCCAATCCATAGCTTCCGTTCCTCCTTGACCGGAGTGAATACCAAGAATAGCATTGGATTTATCGTATGATCCCGAAAAGAAGAGAAGCGCTTCTAGCTTTTTAAGTAATTTTTCTGCTTCAGCAGTCTCACCTTCTTCCTGCCACATTTGCAGGAGTTCTATTTCTTCAATCTCTTTCTGGAGCGTCGTTAACTCTTTCATTTTCTTCCCAGCAGTCTGATGATCCTGCCAGAAGTCGGCATGCATACTTTCTTTTTCCAGCTCAAGAATTCGTTTTTGCTTCTCCGGGATGTTTACCGTCGTTACCAATTTATTAATACGTTCTTTAAGATTTTCCATAGATTATTTTGTCGTTTCTAGTACTCCATTCACCTGATCTGTCACAAATTCCTTTCCTACTTCTATATCCTGAGGAACTTTTTGCAGCCGCATAATTGCTCCAAGTATATCAGAAATCTTTGTATCAAGAATGTCTTCTTTGACAACTTCTGCATTTTTGCCAAGATCTTTGACAATTTGTTCATTGATCTTTTCTGCACGCTTTGTTTCTGCACCTTTTACTACTTTTTCCTCTTCTTCTTCAGTTTCTTCAGCAGCAGGAAGCAAGGATGCAAGATCAACCGTAGGAATTGAAGGAATACCTGAAGAAAAGACAAAAAAGCCAATGCCGCCAAGGAAAACGGTTATCAAAAATATTTTGAGAAAAAAGAACATATAAAACTGATCAGGCAACCATATTCTGTGGCTTTTGCTCGGCAAAGTCGAGGATATTTTGAACCGTCACATCAAGAATCATCTGGAGTGCTTCACGACTATTAAAAGCATTATGTGGCGTCACAATGACATTCTCATTGTTCATCAAGAGATGATTATAGTACAAGGTTTCAAAATCAGGACGTTTTTGGAAACGCTCTGTCAAAATCTCGCGTTCTTCTTCAATAATCCCTTCTTGTTCAAGCACATCAAGTCCAGCTCCTCCCAGGATCCCTTTTTCAAGACCAAACAAAATAGCTTCTGTCTCAACAATTCCTCCGCGTGCCGTATTGATCAACAAGCTTCCCTTTTTGAATCGTTTAATATTTCGTTTATTAATGAGATGTTGGGTTTGTTTGGTATACGGTAGGTGGATACTTACGATATCTGATGCACCAAGAAGTTGGTTAACGGTAAGAAAGGTAATGCCATATTTTCTTGCCAATTTTTCATCCGGGTGACGCGCATAGGCAACGACCTTCATCCCAAACCCTTTGGCAATCTTTGAAACTGCTATACCGATATCTCCAAGTCCTAAAATACCGAGTGTCTTCCCGGAGATATCCATTCCCGTTAATTCGTGATGATCAAATTGGCCTTGTTTGGTTCGTTGCAACGAAGCATAAATCTTGCGAGTAAGACCCAGAATAAGTGCAAAGGTATGTTCGGCAACGGTATGGGTGCCATAGTGTGGAACATAACAGACAACTACTCGTTTCTTCCGACAAAAAGGGACATCGATATGATCATATCCTGTTGAACGGGTCGAAATAAGTTTGAGATTGGGCATTTTATCAAGTACTTCTTTGGTGGGATGGGAAGTAATAAAGATAGAAACGATGTCTACATCCGCAAATTGAGAAGCATTTTCTTTGGTAAGAGGCTCTGGATGAAAGATAAGGGTATGGTCAGCCAACTTTTTCTGAAGGTATATTTGTTCCCATGTTTCTACTTCAAAAAAGGCTATTTTCATACAGCCATCATAGCACAGGCCAGCCTATGACTGTCAAATTACGATAATTTATTTTACCTGAGTATGCGTATCTGAATATGATTGAAAAAATTATTGGAGAAATTAAAAATAGGGAGAAATTTAGGCTAGAGTAGGAACTTATCTACTGAATCTCTTTCGTGGAGGGAATTTTGCATCGCGCTCTTCACGGCTTTCTCGGCGAAGCTGACGTGCAAGTGGATGTTCATTTCCAGCCTCTGCAGGCTGTTGTCTATCTGAAGAAAAGTTCCGTGGTCCTCGGTTATTGTCTCGAGAGAAGCGTGATGATCCTCCGCCGGACCTGTTGCCACCACCAAAAGAACGTTGTGGACGATCTGAACGATAGCCGCCGCCTTGTCCTCCTTGTGGAGCTGAACCACCTTCACCTTGTGGCTGTTCAGGTGCATCACCAAAGAGCATAGAAAGATTAATTCTTCCTTGTTGGTCTTTTTCTTCAACGCGAACCTTTACAATATCACCAACAGAGACTACCTCAGATGGATCATTAACAAATCCATGACGCATCTTTGAAACATGAACCATACCTTCACGACCTGGAAGATATTCAATAAATGCTCCAAAAGGCAATAATTTCTTTACAGGACCTTCAAATACTTCACCAGGAACAACATCTCGAGTCATGCCACTAATCCAATCAACTGCTTTTTTGACGGCATCTTCAGAAAGACCTGAGACAGCAACGGTTCCATCATCTTCAACATCAACCTGTGCACCAGTCTGTGCAATGATAAGTCGAATGTTTTTGCCTCCAGGACCAATAACTTCACCAATTTTGTCGACAGGAACTTGGATAAGTTCAATCTTTGGTGCATATTCTGAAACACTTGTTCGTGGTTGAGGGATAATTGCGAGCATCTTCTCAAGAATCTGCATACGTGCACTGCGTGCTCTTGCCAAAATCTCAACAACTTGCTGATCGGTCAGACCAAGAATCTTCACATCAAGTTGAATTGCAGTAATACCAGTTTCTGTTCCAGCAACTTTGAAGTCCATATCTCCTGAGAAGTCTTCAATACCGATAATATCCGTCAATAATTCATACTTATCTCCATCAGACATCATACCAACAGAAATACCGGCAACTGGTTTGGTGATTGGGACACCAGCATCCATAAGTGCAAGTGTTGAGCCACACGTTGAAGCCATAGAGCTAGAACCATTTTGCGAAAGTACTTCAGAAACCAAACGAATCGTGTATGGGAATTCTTTTTGTGATGGGATAACCGCTTTGAGTGCACGTTCTGCAAGTGCACCGTGACCGATTTCTCGACGTGATGCACCCATAACTCGGCCTGTTTGACCAAAAGAGTATGGAAGTCCTGAGTAATGATGAATAAATCGCTTTATTTCTTCACCTTCTGCAGATTCAATAACCTGCTCAAGACGAGGTGAACCAAGTGTTGCAATAGTAAGCGCTTGTGTTAAGCCTCTTTGGAAGAGTGCTGAGCCATGCGTTCTTGGAAGCACACCTGTTTCGATACCGAGTTCTCGAATTTCATCAAGCTTTCGGCCATCCATACGCTGTTGTTTTTCAACCACATTTCGACGAATAATCTTAAACATGACTGTCTCAAGTGCCTGTAAAATAATTTTCTTATCAAACTCTGCACTTGCATCTTTGGCTTTTTCTTGATCAAAAATCATATCAACCAGTTTATCGGTTCCATCGCCGCTGGTTTCTTTTTGTGCTCGCTCTTTTGCGAGTTCAAGGATTTCTTTTTGATACCCTTTATCAATCAGAGCAACCATAGCTGCCATAGCTGCATTTGGGATGACTTCTGATTTTGGTTGACCTACTTTTGAGACCAATTCTTCTATTGAAGCAATCATCTTGCTAGTCTCTTCATGAGCAAAAGCAACTGCTTCAGCCATGTGAGCTTCAGATACTTGCAACGCACCAGCTTCAATCATGTGTGTTTTTTCTTTGGTTTGTGAGACAACAATATCAAGTTCTGAGGTTTCCTGATCAGTAATCGTAGGGTTAAATAAGTAGTCGTATTTACCTTCTTCGTTCTTGACGAGTCCCATACGGATGGCACCAATTGGACCTTTCCAAGGGATACGAGACATACTGAGCGCTGCAGACACTGCATTGAGTGCCAGGATATCAGCATCGTTCTCAGCATCTACTGAAAGCACAGTAACAATTACTTGTACTTCTTTTTTGTATTCTTTAGGGAAAAGCGGACGAATAGAACGATCAATTAACCGACCACTGAGAACTGCTTCATCAGAAGGACGGCCTTCTCTTTTTACCCAACGACTTCCTTTGATCTTTCCACCAGCATAGAGACGTTCTCCGTATTCAACACTGAGTGGGAAATAGTCCATGTCAGGACGGAGTTTACCTTCAACGACAGTTGCAAGCACAACGGTATCACCAAGGCGAGCTACGATTGCTGCTGTTGCTTGTGGTGCAAGATGGCCTGTCTCGAGTGTGAGTGTTTTTCCTGCGAATTCTAACGAAACTGAAACTTTTTTATTCATGTAATTCTTTTTTCTTTCTTTTCCTTCTTCTTCAAATGCGTAGATTATCTGTCTTCAACGATCTCTGAAGTATGCTAACTTTTGTATTATACCTGTTCTTAGTCTTTAAGTCCAATCTTTTGTAAAATAGTCTTCGTACGACCTTCGTCAACTTTCTTTAAGAAGTTAATAAGTCTTCGACGTTTTGCAATCATTGAGAGTAAACCACGTCGGCTGTGTACGTCATGGATATGTTCTTTCAAATGTTCTGCAAGTCTTGCAATTCTGTTACTCAAAAGAGCAATCTGTACTTCAGGGCTTCCGGTATCACCCTCTGCGGTCTGGTATTGCTTAATAATATCTTGTTTTTGCACTGTTGATAGCGGCATAGTGTGTATTATAACATTTATTTTCCTGACGTGCAAGGAATGACATAGCGTATATCTTGAAAAGAGATGGTTCCGCAGCGGAACGTAAAGATCGCAACAATAATAACTATCAGAACCAACAGCAGTATTATCCACGGAGCATACGATAAACCAATCTGCCAACGGGATTTTGCTTGATTTTCCAAAGCAAGACGTGCCTTATCAATAACGATGATACTTTGCTTGTAGTCATTTCGTACTTGCTGTAAATCTTTATTCCAAGCACTAAGCGTTTCAAGCAGCTTACGCAAGAGTTCTTGTTCGGTTGTGTTCATAATAAGTAGGAGCGGGCTAGGCAGAGAACAGTTTTGGATGCTTTTGTCTCATCTGTTTTCTCGTTTTTCTGAGTAAAAGAAGATTTTTATCAATCTCTTGCAACAAAGAAAAGAGTTGCGGTATGACTTCATTTTTTGATAATTGTTCTTGATTGTTTCCGGCTGATCTCATCTTCATACTCATTGTAGTACCAAAAACCCAATTTGGCAAGGTTTCTTACCCTTCAAAATTTGAAGAGCCTTTGTACACTTTTGGAGACAACCAATCAACTGGTGGACGATCTTCAGGAGAGGGAACATCGCTACTCGTTAGTGGAGGCTGGGGCATGGGTTGTGTTGGCTGTGGTACTTGCATAGGTACTGGTGGTTGCTGGGGCAATGTTCCAAAAGGATTTGCTGATGGCTGCATAGTCGATACTGGAGTTGCTATCCGTTTTGCTCCTCTTTTCATAAGGATGGAGACAATTTCAAAAGCTAGTGCACTCGTTGATGGATCTTGGAAACCCTTTGTCGCAGAACTAATACCATTAAAAAGATTTTGTGCTGAGTCCTGATCAAACTGAAAACCAAGTGACAACAGAATATCTGCCATGTGTTCACTAACAGAAGATCTGTTTGTGGCAACCATCACGACGTCTCCAAATCTTTGATTGTGTTGCTTCACATCAATATTGACAATCTTAATGTCTTGCAATTTTTGTGCATCGATAACGCTGGAAAGATCAGCAAGCGAAGGCGTGCCAACAACAATGAGCAGATCAATAGATCCACTTCCTTTAACATATTGCACGTCTTTCTCTTCAAAAGAAAGCCCTAATTCTCCAGCTTTGACAATAATATTCAGAAGTCCTTTTTGTTCATCAAGTGTATAGGAAACTTTTTCGATTTCGCCATCACGATAAGGGAAAGAAACAACGAGATCACCAGCTTCGCCACCTCCAAGTTTTTCCTGGACATGATTTATACCCACTAACCCGGAAACTTCTACTATGGGACTTGTTGCAGAAGCAATAGATACCTGTTTATTTGCATTTTTAAGAAGCAGATAGAAAGAGAGCGCTGCTGCCATATCATCCAAAGATGGATGTGGCCCCACTGCAATACCAATACTAGTACTGGTACTAAGTGCTTCTTTTATCTTTTGTAGTACATTACTATCCATAGTTTTTATTAGTAGAGATTACTAACTATGGGATATTAGCATATCGCCTACTAAAATGTCAAGTGGTGCAGTAAAGACAAGACCGGCTTCATGGCCTTTTTCTACTTTTGACGTGGGATTTTTATTAATACGCAACGATTGGAGGGTAGTTTCACCGACAACTGTCTCTCCACGCATAATTCGAACCTTGTCACTTCGAGCAATTCTTCCCTCTATAACTGATATCCCAAAGGCATAGGTCTTTTCAAAGGGAAATTTTGCCAAAATAGTTGCTTTTCCAAAAACCTGTTCCATTTGTGACAATAGCTTTCCTTCAAGTGCATCAGAAAGCTCATCAAGGAGTTCATAAATAATCTCGTAGTTTCTTAATAAAACTTTCTCTGTGTAGGCAAGCCGTACAACGTCAGGTCTCAGTTTGGTGTTGAAGCTTAAGATGATGCTTCCGGTTGATTTTGCAAGAAGCACGTCAGCTTCAGTGACCTCTCCTGTTTTTTTGGATATAACGCTAATTTCTTCTGGAAATGCTTGAATAATAGCTTCAAGAGAACCCTGGGTATCTGCTATTAAAATAACAGAAATCCCTGTCTTTTCTTTTTCTATTTGGCGGTACACTAACTCTCGTTGCAATGGAGCAGATGGCGTCTCTTTTTCTTCGCGAGTGGATTGTTTTTGACGAACAACAGCACCAACTTCAGGTACTTTTTGTAAGCCAATAACTTCGACTGCTTCTCCAACGGTTGCTTGCTGTACCTGGTTACCAGTTGGCGAGACAAGTGCCCGTACCTTAAAGATATCCGAGGCTACCTGGAATTCGCTGCGAACGGTAATGGTACCGTTTTTGATAACAATGGTTGCTTTTGGCCCTGCTCGATTATCGAGACGTGATTCAATCACAATAGCCTGAAGAGGAGCCTCAGAGGATACTTCCTTTGTATATTCTGGAGACTTGTGCATATCAAAATAGAGTAAAATCAAATCTAACAGTTCTTGAATATTTTGGTTGGTCTTTGCTGAAACAGCAATGGTCGGAATATCGCCTCCATAACCTTCGAGTGATACTTGCTCAGCAAGAAGCGATTGTTTCGCTTTCTCAGGATTAGCAGTTGGTAAATCGATCTTGGTAATAACAACAATAAAAGGGGTTTTGGTAGCTCTAAGGACTTCGATACTTTCTCTCGTTTGTGGCTTAACCCCATCAGTAGCAGAAAGAATCAGCAGGGCAATATCGGCAACTTGTGCGCCTCGACCACGCATCTTGGTAAAAGCTTCATGACCTGGTGTGTCAATAAAGGTAATATTTCGATGTTTGCCTTCATGTTCGATTTCGATTGAAGAAGCACCAATAGTCTGCGTAATACCACCTTTCTCACGTGTAGCCAGAGACGTTTGGCGGATGGCATCAAGGAGGGTAGTTTTACCATGGTCAACATGGCCGAGAACGGCTACGACAGGAGGATAGACTGAGTGTGACGTATTTTTTTCATCCATACTATGCTTTGCATCTGTTTTTCCATACCTAATTGAGAATTCAGAAGATTTATGCTTTTTCTTCCTTAACAGGTTCTGAATCTTCTACTGATGCTTGCTCTCCTTCTGCAGCTTTCCCTTCAATCTCAATTCGGTATTTCGTTAATTTGTAAGCAAGTCTTACATTTTGTCCATCCTTACCAATAGCCAAAGAAAGCTCTTCTTGAGGGACAAAAACGTGTGCAATCTTTTCAGCTTCATCAAGCTCAACACGAACGTTTTTGGCAGGAGAGAGAGCCTGAACGATATAGGTTTTACTATCTTCTGACCATTGAATAATATCAATTTTTTCAAGTCCACCCAATTCCTGGATAATTGCCTGTACTCGGACACCCTTCTGGCCGACACAAGAACCAACTGGATCAATACCAGGCTGTGCTGAATAGACAGCTACCTTTGAACGATTACCTGGTTCACGAACAACATCTTTGATCTCAACACTTCCTTGAGCAACTTCAGGGACTTCTCTTCTAAATAACTCTTCAAGCAGTCCATTTGCAGCTCGAGAAACGATAATCTCGTCCCCTTTTGTTCCCTGACGGATATCAACAAGGTAAAAAACGAGTCGTTGATTGAGATGATATTTCTCATTTTGGATTTGCTCAGAGACTGGCATGATTGCCTCAGCTTTGCCTAAATCGACAATAATATTGGGTCCGGCAAACCGAAGCACCATCCCATTGACGAGTGTACCGATTTTCACTTTGTAATCTGAGAAAATTGCTTCTTTTTCTTTCTCACGAATTTTCTGAAGAATAACTTGCTTTGCTGTTTGAGCAGCGATTCTACCAAATCCTGGTGGTGTAACATCTTTATCTTCTTGGAGGATATGTGCTTCACCAGTATTTGGGTCAAGTTCTGCGGTGAAGGTTTCAAGGTCAGCTTCCGGGTGATCTTTACGGTATGCGGCAA